>Ga0310695_10000048_pt1 | contig 291592 bp, 227 predicted proteins | sample RumenRJG_04DNA_FD_203882 | JGI IMG/M metagenome (GOLD analysis project Ga0310695, IMG submission 203882) | Bovine rumen microbial communities from Lethbridge, Alberta, Canada - RJG_04 (v2) (version 2) | ecosystem: Host-associated > Mammals > Digestive system > Stomach > Rumen | place: Canada...
CTTCCCATTCCGAACAGAGAAGTTAAGCCCGCCCGCGCCGATGGTACTGCACACCCGTGGGAGAGTAGGTAGCCGCCGTTTTCAAGAGATAGCCCGAGACGAAAGTCCCGGGCTATTGTCGTGTATGTCTACCTGCTCTCCCACGCAGTGGGCGACTGAGGTGTTTACAGTAGCCACTGAATGTGGCTACGGCCTCACAAAGGGGAGCGAGTCTCCACTCGTGACGGAGGGGTGACGTCGGTCAAAATGCAGTAGGTAGCCGCCGTTTACGCCAATTTCAGTTTTATACCTTCCTGCACCAATTCCCCCTCGCTTGTCATACAGCGTATCACATACTCTGCATCTGCGGGATCGTATGCGTTAAGGTTTATCTGATAGCCGAACAGTGGGCCGTTTGACAGCTGTGATCTGATGTCCTTGCGGATTGTCTGGTATTTATCTTCGGATGGTGGTGTATAGCTGCTACTCTGGCATACGTCGCAATTTCCGCATTTCTTGTCGTATTTCTCACCGAAATAGTTCAATATCTGTTTGGTACGGCATGTTGTCCTATCGTTTATGTACTCTATCATGTGGTTTATGCGTTCGGCATACCGATCCCTGCGTTCCTCATATACACTACGGGGTATGACCAAGTCCTTGCCTTCCACGCGTCGGCGTGTGAGTTTCAGGTATGGCACCCTTTTGCGTGGGATATATCTTATGATACGCGCCGCTGACAGTGCACACAGCCTTTCATATATATCACGTGCAGATATACCTGTTGCCTGTGAGATGGCTTCCTCGTCAATATATACCATTTCCTGGAATATTCCGGTATATCGCCGTAGCATGTAGTTGAATATCTCTTCACTGCTGCCGTGTATACTGTGATACAGTTCGGAGCGTGTTGCCAGGATGGTCAAGCGGGAAGTCGTGTCTTCCTCGTCGGTAAACTCGATATATCCAGACAACTGCAGTATCTCCATTGCACCGTGAATCTGTGCATAGCTGTGGTGAAAGTTATTACAGAATTCGTGCACGTTGAATTCACGGCTTATACCAGCTCCACAATCTATGCATATTTCAAGATAGTAGCAGATATGGTCATACAGCTTGCGTATATCCTCTTTGGGCGGGAATGCGTACTGCAGGCGTCGTTCCAGCAATTTGTTCTCTTTCCCCTCGCGCAGGAGAACTGCATACGCAGGTTTTCCGTCACGTCCGGCACGTCCGGCCTCCTGATAGTATTGCTCTATGCTTTCCGGCGGATCTATATGGACAACCAGGCGGACATCACTCTTGTCTATGCCCATTCCAAACGCATTTGTCGCTACCATGATACGCGTATGGTTTTCCTGCCAGTCGCGTTGCAGGTAGTCTTTCTGCAATTCGGATATCCCTGCGTGGAAATGCGCCGCCGAATATCCGCGTGATGTGAGCCATGATGCCGTTTCCTCGGCAGTCTGTCGCTTTGCCGTATATATAATAGTGGAGCCGGAGTAGTGTTCCAGCAGATATTCCAGTCCCTGCTGTATGGTCGTAACGTCCAGAATAGAGTAGTGCAGGTTCTTGCGCTCAAAAGACATCCTGAAGACATTACCCTCATTGAATGCGAGCTTGTCCTGTATATCCTGTACCACGGACGGAGTCGCAGATGCAGTCAGTGCCAGGACAGGAACCCCGGGCAGTTCCTTGCGTATTTCCGGAATCTGCAGATATGATGGTCTGAAATCATATCCCCATTGCGATATGCAGTGTGCCTCGTCCACACATATCATGGACACATGCATGCTGCGCATCTTGAGTATGAATATATCAGACGATAGACGTTCCGGCGAGACGTACAGGAACTTGTAATCACCATAAATGCAGTTTTCCAAGGCAGTTATGATGTCAGTACGTTTCATTCCGGAGTGTACTGCTGTAGCCTTGATGCCAAGCTGACGCAGGTGACCAACCTGGTCCTTCATAAGTGCGACAAGCGGAGTGACTACCAGACACAGTCCCGGTTGTGCCAAGGCCGGCACCTGGAAAGTGATGCTCTTGCCGCCGCCTGTCGGCATCAGGCCCAGAGTATCATGCCCGGATGAGATGCTCTCGATAATATCACGCTGAATACCCCTGAAGCTGCTGTAGCCCCAGTATTGCCGTAAAATATGAAGAAAGCGGTCAATCGAGTTCTGTTGCTTCAATGTCCTCAATTTGCAGTTGGATTTCTCCCCGTTTATAGGCATTCTCCTCAATAGAGTATACAATATTAAAGGAGCGTTTGGTCTTGATATATCGTGCCTGGCTGCTTTGCCCGAAAGCGATGCCGTTCATAACCTTGCTGCATCTGTTGTCAACAAGCTCCAGACGGATATGCTCCTGTTCGCGCCCGACAACCTTGCTGGTACCGTAGTCATAGACATGACGCGTGCAGAAAAGAGGCTTCGTGTTCTCTGGACCGAATGGCTGGAACCGTTTCAGGTCCGAGAAAAACTTGCGGTCAATCTCCCGGAACGACAGCGTAGAGTCCACATTCAGCAGAGCATCTGTCTGCCCTGGCAGGATGTGCGTATCCACGTACTCCTCGAAGCGACGCTTGAATTCTTCCACCCTGTCGGCCTTTATGGTAAGACCGGCAGCATATGTGTGACCGCCGAAGTTCTCCAGAATGTCACGGCAACTCTCTATAGCGGCATATATATCAAAGCCCGCAACCGAACGTGCAGAACCTGTCGCAAAGTCGCCGTCACGCGTAAGGACGACCGCAGGACGGAAGAAAATCTCCGTCAGGCGCGAGGCAACGATTCCTATGACACCCTTGTGCCATTCCTCGTTATAGACAACAATACCCTTATGCTCATTGCGGTGCACCAATGTCTCGACAATCTGGTTGGCCTGTTCAGTCATTACCTTGTCCAGATCCTTGCGCTGCTCATTGTAGTGGTCAATCTGAGCCGCCTTGCGTTCAGCAGCATCCATATCCGTCTCGACCAGCAGTGCAACAGACTCGCGACCGTTCTCTATACGCCCCGAAGCATTCAGCCGGGGCCCTATCTTATATATGATGTCAGGCAGATGAACCTCTTTCCCCTCCATTCCGGCAATGTTCATTATAGCCCTAAGCCCTACACATGGAGACTGGTTCAGCTGTCGCAATCCATGAAACGCCAGAATACGGTTCTCACCCATAATAGGCACTATGTCGGCAGCAATGCTTACGGCACACAAGTCCAGAAGCGGAACAAGGTCCGAGAAGGGAATCCCGTTGCTCTTTGCAAAGCCCTGGATCAGCTTGAAGCCGACTCCGCAGCCGCACAAGTCGCCGTACGGATATGTGCCGTCGGTACGTTTCGCATTCAATATCGCCACAGCAGGCGGCAATACGGCATCCGGTACATGATGGTCGCAGATAATGAAGTCGATGCCTTTCTCACGCGCATAGGATATCTCCTGGACTGCTTTTATGCCACAGTCCAATACGATAATCAGCTTTACGCCCGACTCACTTGCGTAGTCTATGCCCTGTTTGGATACACCGTAACCCTCTTCGTAGCGGTCAGGAATGTAGTACTCGATGCTATTGCTGTATTTCTGCAGAAATTTGTACACCAGTGCTACGGCAGTGACTCCGTCTACGTCATAGTCACCATACACCATTATCTTCTCCTTCCTGCCCAAAGCCTCGTTAATTCGCTTGACGGCAACCTCCATGTCGCGAAAAAGGAATGGGTCCAGAAGGTCGGACAACTGCGGGCGGAAGAACTTTCCAGCCTGCTGTGTACCGGTAATGCCACGGTCAACCAGGAGCTGCCCCAATATGGGGCTTATACCCAGTTCCCGTGACAAGGTCTTGGCTTGTTCCTGCTGATTACGTGTAGGCTCCTTAAACTGCCAACGGTAATTCAACGGAAACAATATTTATCAAATACCCAGCTTCTTGCGGATATCCTTAGGAACAGCGTTCTTGTTGATGACAATGTTCATGGTCTTGTAAGCTGCGTAAGGCTTGCTTACATACCAGAAACCCTTGTAAGGACCATACTCGCCCCAGGAATTCTTCATCATGAAATACTCCTTGCCATTCTGATCCTTAGCTATACCGTAGATCTGCATTCCGTGGTCATCCGTAGTTGTCCAGTTGTCATAACCCAGCTGACGCATCTCCTGAGTGATAGTCTTCTCACCGGCACCATCGGCAACCGATATCTTTGCACCGGCCTTTTCGCCCGTCCATTTGCTCTGGTCGCTGCCTACACCGGCATTGCTCTTTGTGTCAGGAACAGTTGCCACGCAGCGGTTCTTGCCAGTACGGCGGCTGAATCCCTCCTCGCTGACGTCTGCACCCCATGCAAATGTCCAGCCGTTCTTCACAGCCTCGTCCATTACACGCATCAACTCGTCCAGAGGCAGGTTGTAGCTGCTGCCCCAGCGCCAGTTGTCCTGAATCTCCAGGATGAACGAGCTGTAGAAAGGATGATGTGTATAGCTTGTCAGTGAAACATAGTCGTTAGGATCCAGTTTCAGGTAATCCTTGACAAAAGTCTGCGGAGTATAAGTCTTACCCTCGTACTTGAAAGTCTCAGGGCACTTGCCGAAATAGTTGTCAATCATACCCTGTACATCCTTCTTCCACATTGGGTTGATCTTCTTTGCGTCACTCTTGGCAATAGCCTTGATATAAGCCTCCATGGGAGGGAAGAAACTTGTAAAGTTAAACAGGCTGTCCCCGTACAGAGTGTTAGGATAAGGCATGTTTCCCTCGGGAATCAGACCATAGTTGGCCATACAGTAGATGACATCGTAGAAGCTGCCGCCCTGGCTGAAGCTTGCATCACCGTGAGTACGCACATTGCGGTCGGCACGGTCAATATACGTCTTGTTAACCACAAAGCTCTCGCACAAGTCCAGATCCTTGATCTTCGGATTCTTCTTCATAGCCTCGCTCTCCAGGAAAGCCAGGGAAGAATAGCACCAGCAAGTACCCGAGTTGTTCTGGTTCTTGATACTTGTTACAGGATTAGCGATTACAGTCTCGAATACGAGCGAATCGCCAGCCTCTGCCATTGTGGGCAGTGCGCAAACAGCAGCAACTGCCATCATCATCAGTTTTTTCATTTTGTTTAGTTATTTAGTTGTTATTCAGTTGTTCTCTTGAATGCCTCCACGTCTGCAATGTGGTAAGGAATCAGATCCTTGCCCAGAAAACGGCAACCGTTCTCCGTAATCAGGATGTCATCCTCCAGGCGGATACCGCCAAAGTCCTTGTATGTCTCCAGCATGTCAAAGTTCAGGAACTCCCTGCAATGCCCCTTGGCACGCCATTCGTCAATCAGTGCGGGGATGAAATATATTCCAGGTTCGTCAGTCATTACGAATCCCTCCTGCAGGCGACGTCCGAAACGCAGGCAGTTGGTGCCGAACTGTTCCAGGTTAGGCTGAGTCTCCTCGTCAAAACCTATTATACTCTGCCCGAAGCCCTCCATGTCATGTACGTCCATACCCATCATGTGACCTAATCCATGAGGCATGAACATCGCATGTGCACCTGCAGCAACGGCAGCATCCGTATCACCCTTCATAAGCCCCAATTCCTTCAGTCGCTCTGTCATCAGACGGCATACGCCAAAGTGAACATCCCACCAGCGCACATCCGGCGCAGCCAGTGTCAGGGCATAGTCATGACATTCCTCTACAATGCTGTAAATCTCTTTCTGCCTGTTGCTGAACACACCCGTGACAGGCGTTGTACGAGTATGGTCGCTGCAATAGTTCTCGTTCGTTTCCGCGCCGCAGTCGCACAGCAGCAGCCGTCCGGCCTCCAGCTTGTTAGGCCCGGGGTATCCATGCATGATCTCCCCGTGCATGCTCACGATGCTCTGGAAGGAAACCTTGCAGCCATAACTCTCGGCAATACCGCTTATCGTACCCGCAATCTCCTGCTCCGTAACGTCCGGGCTTACCATACGCATCGCCGTAGTATGCATCTTGTAGCCTATCTCGCTTGCACGCTCCAGCTCGGCTATCTCCTCGGCACTCTTCACGGCACGCTGGTCGCAAATCGCATGTATCAGGTCAAGGCTGGCAGCAGAGCGCAGTTGAGATGGATGAATCCCCAGCAGGTCCATCATCTGTATCATCAGGTCATGCCTGTACTGTGGCAGGAAATGCACCTTGCGTCCCTGTTTCCTCGCACTGTCGGTCAGTTCCTTCAACTTTGCCATCGGAGCAGAATTTCGTATACCCGTCTCAGCAGCCAGGTCAGCAACGCTGTCCACACTGCCATACCATACGATATCCTCGATGTCTATGTCGTCACCAATCAGCCATTCCTTGCGCTCGTCTGCATCTATGACACCCACCAGACCCTCGCGGTGCTGGCCGAAATAGTACAGGAAAGTACTGTCCTGACGGAACTTGTATCCGTTCCCCGGATAGTTGCATGGCGAGATATTGTTGCCCGGAAGTATGATGATACCGCTTCCTATACGCTCTGCCAATACCTTGCGGCGCTGTATGTATGTTTCCTTGGAGAATAGCATAATACCCTTTATTTATGTTACAATTTGCGACAAATATACTAAAAATCTGTAACATCTGCCAATAAGTAAGGTATATTAACACAAAGTTTGATTAATTCCGTATCTTTGCCGCAGAATAGCAAGGAGTCCAAAGAAAAACTATGAAAAAAATACTGATTTTTATACTCGCTTTAGCCGGCAGTATCAGCACCAAGGCACAGGACATCGAGGAACGCACACGCATCCTGGACGAGGTCGTCATTATGCCCGATACCAGCGGCAGGGTAAATACCATTATGGGACAAGTTGCACGCCGTGCCAGGGAAAACCGCGCCAGGATGAACGGTTTCACGGCACGTGCCAATGCATTCCTCTACAGCCAGGATATGGATTTCATCCCCCAGGTCATGCCCGGCAAGATTATGTTCCTGGTCAGGATGGCAGCAAGACTTACACGTCATGGGGCACTGCTCAACTATGCACTGGAACAGCAGAAGATCAGCACCCAGCTGTATGCGGACATCCGATATGCCGATGGAAAGGCAACTTTTCATAACAAACGGGTTGTGAAGAGCACTCCCGATATGCCCAGGAAGGTACAGGAACAGCTGCTGCGCACAGCCTCGGTCAACCCCTATGACGTTATATACGGCGAAGGCAGCCTGCTGAATCCCAAGAACCGCGAGAAATACGACGTCAGTATCCAGGAAACCATCCAGGAAGACGGTGAAACCGTCAAGGTACTCGCCTTCCGCAACAAGAACGAAAAAAGCAAGGAAACCATCCTGCTGCATATCGTCGAGGGCGACTGGGGCATAAAGCACATGGCCGTCAAGTCCCGCTTCGGCAGCCAGATAATGGATTGCACCAATGTCGGCAACGGTATATACCTGCCCACATACTATGCACTCAATCCCAATCCCATAAGCCTCGATGATTTCCTTGCCGAGGCCCGCAAGAAAGTTGCCGAGGCAAAGGAAAAGCCCTCAAGGATGACACGCAAGACCCTGGACCGCCTGCAAAAGGTCGTCAACGGAGAACGCAAGTACTACCCGCGCATCGAAATCAAGTGCAAGCTCAGCTATTACAAGAGATAGCACACAAACACCACCTTACGGCTTCAGCTCAATCCGGAAAGTAGTACCCAAACCCAGGGTGCTGCTTTTCACGTATATATGCCCCTTGTGGTACTCCTCGACTATACGCTTTGCCAGCGACAGTCCCAGGCCCCAGCCACGGCTCTTGGTAGTGAATCCCGGAGTAAAGACATCGTTGAAATGGCTCGAATTGATGCCTTTTCCCGTATCGGCAACCTCAACGGATACACAGTGGACCTCCTTGCGTACGGTAATGGTAATGCTTCCCTTTCCGTCCATTGCATCAATGGCATTCTTGCACAGGTTCTCGATAACCCATTCAAACAGCGGAGCCGACACATGCGCCTCGATACGTTCATCCCCCATGTCAGTCCGTATGCTTACACGGTTGCTCGTGCGACGGCCGATATATTCCACCACATGTGCAACCACCTCTGCCAGATCCGTCTTCTTCAGCTCCGGCAGCGAACCTATCTTGCTGAAGCGCTCCGCAATCAGCTGCAGACGTTTTACGTCCTTGTCCATCTCCGGCAGCAACTCGTCCCCGGGATACGTCTCCTTCAACACCTCTACCCATGCCATCAGGCTGCTTATGGGCGTACCCAGCTGATGCGCAGTCTCCTTGGACAGGCCTACCCATACCTTGTTCTGCTCCGCCTTCTTGCTTGACAGCAGCGCAAAGATGGCTACAACTACGAAAATCAATACGACACACAGCTGCACATACGGCCATATAGCCAGGCGCCTGAGCATCAGGCTGTCGTCATAGCACACGTCAAGCCACTCGTCCTTGCTCAGGTTTATACGTATGGCATGCTGGCTGTTGCGCAAGCCGCCGTCCACGTTGCGCTCCATCTGCACCACGCCATTCTGGTCATAGACGACTACAGGTATCGTGTTGTTGCTGTTCAGGACACGCAGTATCAGACCCACGTCAGCATTCTCGTCTGCCGCCTCCAGGCTGTGCATTGCATCTGCCCATGTCTCCATCTTGTTGCGCTCCTCGTTCTTCAGGTCACGCACCAGGTAGTGGCTTACCACAAGCGAAGCTATGCTCAGGAGCACAGCCATCGTAATAAGCAGGATTTTGACTTGCTTGATTCTATCTGTCCACTGCATGGGTTGTCGTTTATGTTAATAACGTCTGTTACGTTATGTTTATTGTATAAAATTTTGTATCTTTGCTGCCGATATGATTAAGCCCAAGAACTGCATACTCTCCTTCTGCCTGATGCTGTCTGCCTGCGTGCTGTTTGTAGCATGCACCGACGATTTCATACTTCCCGAAGAAGAATCCGACATCAGTCACACTGTAATAATATGGATGGGAGCAGAAAACTCCCTCGCCTCGATGTCCATCAGTGACCTGCAGGAGATGCACGATGCCGTGGACGCAATACCACAGGACTGCCAGGTAGTCGTCTACCGTGATGCCCAGTTCGCACCTTCCGTATACCTGCTGCGCCACGGACAGTATCGCGTATGGAAGGAATACGAGGACGACGAGAACAGTGCCGACAGCGCCATTGTCGTACGCAGGACGCAGGACCTGGTCGAACAGTTCCCCTCCAAGACATATTCCATGGTCATCTGGAGCCACGGTACAGGATGGTCCCGGTCTCCCCAACGTTCCATCATCGTCGATAACGGCAGCAACCTTACCAATCCTCCCCTGGCAAATATCGGAACATGGCTAGAGCTCAAGCAGCTCGAGGGCGTCCTTTCCCACCTGCCGCATCTCAATTTCCTGATGTTCGACGCATGCTATATGCAGACTGTCGAGGTCGTGACACAACTTTATCCTTATGCCGAATATATTATCGGCTCTCCTGCCGAAATTCCGGCTAAGGGTGCACCGTATGACAAGATTATGGAGGACTTGTGCAACGCAGACGTCCAGGGCATAATACAGAACTATGCAGCTGCCTATCCCGCAACAAGCGGAGTCCTGCTCTCGGCCGTGAAGTCATCACAGGTTCCGGGCCTCTGCAATGCCACCAAGCCGGTTATACAGTCCCGTTTCATGAAGGACGACATGCCCGAAGTCGGCAATGTGCAGGTATATGCACCGCCCTATGGCAATGGTGAAGCGGAACAAGCCTCCCTGCCAGTGCCATACGATATGCGCTCGCTCATGCACCAGGTCATGACCCAGGACCAGTATGCAGCATGGGTCCGGCAATGGGAACGCACCGTACCCTATACCGCCAGCGCATCGGAATGGGCAAGCCAGTTTGTGTCCTACATATACGGCACCCGCCACAATCACATGACAGATGCAGGAAACTACGGTGCCATCAGCATGCACATTCCCTCCGCTGCCTACGAACAGCCCGGCTGGAACAACGAGTTCCGCACCCTGCGCTGGTATGAAATGCTATCTTGGCAGCAGACCGGGTGGTAGCCGGTAAAAGTCTATTTGTTGCGGATAATTTTTATAAACGATTTCTGTACACACATTTGTGTGTCGTGCTTTTTACCCTTTTCCAGCCATTTCTGAAAATCATGGAATGACAGTTGGCGCGGCAGTTGCAGGTCGTCGCTCAGGGCCTTGGCCTGTGTGTCCGAGGCCTTGGTGTATCTATTCGGCGAGAATATGACGTATATCTGGTTGTATTCAATGTCAAGGTCTGCAATAATCGTCATTTCATCGACTATTGGCTTGATTTCGGCATTGCTTTCATTCTTTCTGGAAAATAAGACGTACCGCTTGTTAGCTGCAATTTGATATGCTCCGTCTGTTTCTTCCTGATATGGCAGAAGACAGAATGCGTCATGATTGTTGTCTATAAGATATATAGACAGATATCCGTTAGTCGGGCTGGTAAAAGAAACGAACATATCGTCCCCTGTATGAAAGACTTCGGATTGGTATTTATCATCTGTGCCATTTCTGAGGATTAATGCCTTGAAATTTATGGGGGCCATAACCACCTCTCGTATAATACCTTCGCCCAGTACATGAATGGACAGCCCGCGTTCAATCTGTTTGATGTCGAAAGTGGGCTTTTTAGTTGTTTCTATCCATTCGCCACGAACATCAGCACTGCCCAATTCGTAGAAATTGTCACTACTGATTGTAGAACCATTGTCTCGTTGATGATAAAACGAACTGGAGGTACTGACAGAGGATACTATTGTACCAAATTCCTGAGCAATTGCATCAATTTTCGCTGCTTCCAGTGCTGCTTCTTGAGCTCTGGCCAATGACTCGCTGGCTGTGGCATAGTAGATATAATCCAGTTTTACCTTTGTCGTCTTTTGTGCAAAAGCAGGTATGTATGTGCATAATATTGCAAGAACTACAAGAATTCGTTTCATACCAGCGTTTTTATTGCAGTTTGGTTGTTTTCCAGTTCGTAAAAGACGGCGAAGCAACTGTTGACGGTGTCTGTAACTTTCCGTTTTCAACGATTGAGATTTTTTTCACTTCCTCGGTTATATAGTCTGACAGTTCTCCCCAAGTGGTGTTACCTCTGGTATCTTTCAGCTTCTTCAAAAGAAAATAAGTGAAGAGTCCGTGACCTTTTTCCGTATATGGATATGCCGTTTCATCGTTCTGTGCAGCAGAAATAACCAGCGTTTTTCCAGATGGAACATCGGTTTTTGCCTTGATAGCAACACCACGCGCCGATGTAAGCATTCCTTCGCCACGTTGCGCACCGCTAAAACATGCATCCAGTATCACAAAGACATTAGACACAGGCATTTTGCCCAAAGTAACATAAAGCTCGCCCAGTTTCAGACATGTAGACAAGTCCGATGGGTATCCGTCGACAGGCAGAAGATACGCATCATGTGTGGCTTCGTCAGGCAGACCATGTCCGGCATAATAGACAAGGATGTTTGCGTTAGCCTTATATACATCGCTAATTTGCTTGATACGGTTAATCTCACGTTTGATATTGTTTAGCGTAGCATCCTTGACTATGTGAATATTCTTTTGCGGAATACCAAGGATCCGCTCGCAGTACTGAGCAAAAATAGTTCCGTCATTCAGCGCATTTGGAACCTTGGCAACATCCTGATAGTTTTCGTTTGCAATAATCAGTGCAAAGGTATTGACATTCCTTTTACCCGAAAATGGAATATTGACGTCTACGTCAGACACAGTCTTAATGGGTTGTTGACTTTGTGATTTTTGCTGTGGAACGTTTACGACAATAGGCTTGTAATGTGTTGTTTCTTTGGATAAGGATGGTTGAGCCTTGGTTTGGGACCTTGACTTGTTCTGTGCTAATGAATTGACGTTGTTTTCTGTCGGCAATGTAGGGTTGAGAGCAAAGTTCTGCGGATATTTCAAGCCTTTGTTGTAGATTTCGCAAATGTCAGGCAAAACTCTTTGGCCTCCCCTTTTGTTAAATCGGTTAATCCATTCATTTGCACGCATTTCATTAGCATCGACAACAATACCGTTTTCGTAATACACAGCCAGACACAACATAGCATCAGGCAATCCGCGCTCGGCAACCCTACGGTACATCATGAACGCCTCGTTTTGGTTTTCCTGTACGCATATTCCCTTGTCATAGCAGACAGCCAGATAGAATTGTGCTGCAATGTCGTTTGCTGCAGCCTGTTTCTTAAGTTCGCTGAAACAATACTGCATATAGCCCCGTTCCATATAGTTCAAGGCCTGCGCAGTGAGTTTGTCCAACTCCCATGCCATGCATGAGAGGCTGGACAAAACTATGAGAAATGCTAGGATTTTACGCATCGTGATCTGTGTAATAGACTATTCTTTCTGGTTAGTCAAAAGTATGTTCTTTACATATTTCATACTCCCCCAGTCAGAATCGCTATTGTCAAAGCTGACAACCTTCTTGTAGTAGTTATCTATAATATTGGTTGTGGCGGCCAATGCTCCAAAAGCTATTGGACTGAAAAGGGCAAGGCTTATCGCGGCAAACGTATTCATCTTTTGGACTTTTGGAATCCACGTATATGTAAGTTTGAATGTACCTTTCTTGTAGTTGCCTTCCCAGTCCATAACAATCAACGGAGACTTTTCGGCATCAAACTCAAATGGCGAGTTGGCATGGATATGTACAACTGCCGGAGCTGTCTCCTTGATACCAAACCCCGCTTTTTCCTTTTTTTTCAGGTCTTTAGGAATTGTTACATAGTATGGAGCAAAAGTTACATCGCTCACCCATGATGTCATGGTGACTGTGGTCCAGTTTTCTGAAGTCTGAGTCGAAGCGTATGCAATGGAAGCGCCGATGTTGTTAATGCTCTCGTCTTCGGTGAAGTGACGCGTAGCGGTACCGGTATACGTTTTCCCGTCTTTTGACTTGGTCTCTTCAAGCAGCTCCTCCAGAACATTCAGCATTTTTTTGTCGTAATCAGTAAAATCTCCGCTCGGAGACTCGGTAGTGGAGTAGTTGCCGTACATCTTTGTGGCAATATTACAGATAAATGTTGCCTGCTGTTTTGATCCTAAGTCAGGTGCTATTGTAATATATTGACCTTCCTTGGTTGTGAAACCGGTTTGTGAAGCCTTTTTGTTTCCTTGCTTTTTGTCGGTATTGCTGGTTAACGGTGTTGCACTGCCGTTGTGAATGGTAAAACACTGTGCCAGGTCAATAAACAAAGCCTTCTTTGTCTTGTTCGTAGCCCACAGTTGCTCGTTGTAGATTTCCAACTTGATGTTGTCATCCTCATATACACAGTTTGAATACGCAAAAATCAGGGCATTGCGATAATTGGTTTTCGTCCCAGCCGTCGCAGCAATTACTGACAGGCAAAAAAATGAGATAAAAATAGAAATCTTTTTCATAAGAATTTTATTTAAATTGGTTTTATGTTAGGTATCCTTCAGAAGTTGTCAACACAAATTTATATAATTTTCATTAGCGAGCAATGGTTTTCCGAAAAAAATGGAAAAAAATTAAAAATATATGTGTTATGTGATATTTTGACCGAGAAATGCGCTGTCGTTATTCCCCGTCGGCGTTGTTCAGATAGAGGTCGGATTCTGTGTCTATTTTATGTGTCTTGTAGCTGTATTCGACAGCCTTTGCCAGACTGCACAGGTCACTGCCGAAAGCCGCCTCGTTCAGTACCAGCTGGCAGTTGCTGCGCAACCAATTGCCGCCCGGGGTCTCACGGCTTATGATGATGCCGGCTGCAACAATGTCGCCGCCACGGCCCAGAACGAAGTTGAAACGGTCGGTATCGAACTGCATGTTTGCAAAGTTCAACTGATCCCCAGTGTTAGGACATGGAAAACCACCCTCGCTGTCCACAATCTCCGTGCTCATGGGAGCACCTGACCCGTCAGCATAGCAGGGATCGAGCACAAGACGGGCAATCTCTGTTTCGTACTTTTCGTTGTGTTTCTGGACCGTTACGAACGTCGCCATATCACCGCGCTGCAGGCCCCATGCCGTCACAAAGTCTGCATAGGTACGCCCCGGACAGCTCACGTACGCCTTGTGTTCGCCCGTGGAATCAATGCCCACAGATACCACAGGCAGATGCCCCTCGGATATGATGGCTTCGAAAGGCATCCATTTCTCGCTCTCAAGTGGTGTGAACTGATAGAAAGCGTCCAGGCCTTGGCCTGATTCCAACAATGTTGCCGCCCGCTCGCGCAGGTATTTGAGATTTACTCTCTTGAACTTGTTCATGCTCTCGAAACTGTTGGTGTATTCCTCGAAGGAATGGTTGCAGATTCCTTTCATCATGCTGTACGTCTTGTTTACAGCCTTGAGAAGTACACGTTGCAGTGACTGTGCCCCTGTCTTGGGGTTCTTGGGCTTGGCAATACTCTTTACGAAGGTCTTGTCCCCGCGTCGGTAGAACACTTTGTTACCGAACTTTCCAACAGCGCCATACATGTCTTTGGTTATTTCTGCCATAATTCTAGATATATTTATGTCTTGTTTTCTACCTGTTTAATTCCTGTTTAGTTCTAATTATTATAATTGGAATTGAATTGGAATTGAATTGGAGTTAAATTGGAACTGAATTGGAATTAAGCTTTTTGCAAATGTACGAAAAATTGTGGTATAGTGCAAGAATACCATGACAAATAATCCCCGCCTGCCGGAGCAAGCGGGGAAATTATATTTGTTTACGTTCTTAGGATAATACTTTAGAACAGGAAGCCGACACCGAGTGTGTGGAAGTTCCAAGTACCGTCAGATGGAGAATTGATAATCTTGGTGTAACGGTATTCAAGACAAATTTTCTTGTATGCAACGCGACCACCAAAATCCCAGCCAAAGTAGAAAGCATCGTTGCTGGGTGACCAGTTATGGCCCCAGCCCAGCATAGGACCAGTAACAGGTGAGATGCTGAAGTCACCAGCCTTGAATCTGTAAGAGAAATCAATCGGTGCCGTCAAACCAATGCTATTGAGAATGTAGTGCTTTGCATAGTGGAATTCTATACCTGGCTCAATGTACAATGGCAATTTCTCGCCGGTGATATTCCAGCCGTGCTTGTAACCTACGAAGAAGCCATCACCATTGTAAGTGTCACTCTTGTAACCAGCCTGAATCAGGTTGAAGTTCTCGCAATCGTCTATCATCCAGAAACTCTGGGCACTTGCTGATACTGAGAAAATGGCAGCACAGATTAAAAACAATACCTTTTTCATGTCTCCATACACTTATACGTGTCGTGCGCAACTGTTTGGTTAAACAATAAGAGTAACTTACCTGAGTGCAAATATAATAAGTAATTTTGTTTCTGCAACATTTTTTTACACTTTATGTGCGATTATTTAAAAATAATGTGGCTGTGTGAAAAAATATGCCTGAAAGACCTTGTTGTTATTGGAAAAAAGCGTATCTTTGCACGCCGATGGATACTATGGACAGCTATAAGGTTGACCTCAAGAGCATGACAGAGGGTGCTGTGTCGCATCGTTCGTGGGTGCTGGAGGATGCCTTCTTCTCCGCTGTCGGTGGTGCGGAAATCAAGCAGGGCAAAGTTGATGCCGATGTGTGCATATATGGTCGCCAGAATGATTGTTGGGACATAGAGATGACACTGGCAGGAACGGTCAAGGTCGAGTGCGACCGCTGTCTGGGCTTGATGGACCAGGAGATACGGGCAAACGAGAGTCTGCGCGTGAAACTGGGGGACGAAACGTATGATGATGGCGAGGTGATAACGGTTGCCGCTAATTCGGGTGAGCTGGACCTTGCATGGTATTTGTACGAAGCTGCTGCGCTGGCAATACCTATCCGTCATGTGCATCCCGAGGGAGAATGTGACGAGGGTGTGATGAGGCATCTGGGCAGCGGGGACAGGGACGAGGTGACAGATCCGCGTTGGGCTGCACTGCAAAAGTTAAAGGTTAAAAGTTAAAAAGTTAAAAGTTAAATAGTTTTATAGAATTATGGCACATCCAAAAAGAAGACAGTCCAAGACTCGTACTCTCAAGCGCAGAACTCATGACAAGGCTGTTGCTCCAGCATTGGCAGTATGTCCCAACTGTGGTGAGTTCCATGTTTATCACACGGTATGCCCTGCATGCGGCTACTATCGTGGTAAGCTTGCCATCGAGAAGGAGGCTTGATTGTAGTTCGTGGTCCCTTCGGGCCTGAATTCAAGACTGAAAGAAACAAGGTGTAATACAGTCGCAAGGGTTGCCCCCTTGTGGCTGCATTGTTGTATAGCGTGCGCGTATGCGCATATATGTGTATGGAGCAGATTAACGCAGTGATTACGGGCGTGGGCGGCTATGTGCCCGACTATATCCTGGACAACGACGAAATGTCGCGTATAGTGGATACGAGTGATGCCTGGATCATGGAACGTATTGGTGTAAAGACACGCCACATATTGAAACCCGAGCAGGGTAGGGGTACGAGCTACATGATGATACGTGCGGTGGAGCAGCTCATCCGCAAGACGGGTGTGGACCGTAATTCGATAGAATTGGTCATAGCTGCAACGACGACCCCTGACTATCATTTTCCCAGCACGGCTTCGCTGGTTATAGGTGCCTGCGGCATCAGGAATGCCTTTGGCTTTGACATGGAGGCTGCATGTGCCAATTTCCTGTATGGAATGGAGCTTGCGGCGGCATATATCCGCAGTGGTCGCTACAAGCGTATCATCCTGATGGGCGGTGACCACATGAGCAGTATGACGAACTACACGGACCGTAACTCGTGTCCGATATTCGGCGACGGTGCTGCGGCTGTGCTTATGGAGGCTACGACCGAGGAGGTGGGGCTGATAGACGGCTATTACCGTGTGGACGGCAAGGGTTTGCAGAACTTGTGCATGAAGGCTGGCGGCAGTGCCAATATGCCTAGCCACGAGAGTGTGGACAATCTGGAGCATACCGTGTATCAGGAGGGCCGTGCCGTGTACAAGCATGCTGTGCTTGACATGACCAGTGCCGTGAAGACAGTGTGCGAGCGTAATGGACTGACTAAGGACAATATCGACTGGGTGGTCCCCCATCAGGCTAATATCAATATCGAGCGCTCGGTTGCCAGCCGCATAGGTGTAGACGAGGATCATGTAATGATTAATATCGACCACATGGCGAATACCAGCGGAGGTACATTGCCCCTGTGTCTGTGGGAATACGAACCCAGGCTGAAGAAGGGTGACAAGCTGGTGTTCACGGCATTCGGTGCAGGGTTTACGTGGGGTGCAAGCTATATGATATGGGGCTACGACGGTGCAGCCGAGGCTGCTAAGGAGCCGGCGGAGTTTTACAAGGAAGGTGAGATATCACGCGAGGAGTGGTACGAGAAGCGTCATGCATAAGGCTGGTTTTGTAAATATAGTGGGTAACCCTAATGTGGGTAAGAGTACGCTTATGAACCTTCTGGTTGGTGAGCGTATCAGTATTGCCACGTTCAAGGCTCAGACGACGCGTCACCGCATAATGGGCATCGTGAATACTCCTGAGATGCAGATAGTGTTCAGTGATACTCCCGGAGTGCTGAAGCCCAACTACAAGCTTCAGGAGTCTATGCTGGCTTTCTCGGAATCGGCCTTGCAGGATGCCGACATCCTGCTATACGTCACGGATGTCGTGGAGAACCCGGAGAAGAACATGGACTTCCTGGAGAAGGTGCAGAAGATGACCATTCCGGTAATCCTGCTCATCAACAAGATTGACGTGAGCGACCAGAAGGCATTGGGTGACATTGTCGAAAAATGGCATGCGATGCTGCCTGATGCCGAGATATTGCCCATCTCGGCGAAGAACAGGTTCGGGACCGACATATTGCTGAAGCGCATTCAGGAACTGTTGCCCGAGAGTCCTGCGTATTTCGACAAGGATCAGTGGACGGACAAGCCTGCCCGCTTCTTTGTCTCGGAGATTATCCGCGAGAAGATCCTGCTGTATTATGACAAGGAGATTCCGTACAGCGTGGAGGTTGTGGTAGAGCAGTTCAAGGAAACGGACAGGTCGATTCATATCAATGCAGTAATATATGTGGAGCGTGAGAGCCAGAAGGGCATAATCATAGGTCATCAGGGCGTGGCGCTCAAGAAGGTGTCTACCGAGGCCCGCAAGTCGCTGGAGCGCTTCTTTGCGAAGAGTATTTTCCTGGAAACCTATGTCAAGGTGGACAAGGATTGGAGGCAGAGCCAGAAGGCTATGAGGGAATATGGCTATGACCTGAAATAACAGTTGTGAAATTGTAGATAGCGAGGAGGAGACTTATGTCAAATATAGTTGCAATTACAGGGCGTCCCAATGTGGGCAAGAGTACTCTGTTTAACAGGTTGACGCAGACAAGGCATGCTATTGTTAGTGACGAGGCAGGCACTACGCGTGACCGCCAGTATGGCAAGTGCGAATGGTGCGGCAGCGAGTTCTCGGTAGTTGATACCGGTGGCTGGGTCGTAAACAGCGACGATGTGTTCGAGGAGGAGATACGCAAGCAGGTTCAGCTGGCCGTAGACGAGGCTGACGTTATCCTGTTCCTGGTGGACGGTCAGAACGGAACGACGGATCTGGACGAGGCTGTGGCGGGTATCCTGCGCCGTACAAAGAAGCCCGTGCTACTGGTATGTAACAAGGTGGACAACAACGAGACATGGCTTGCTGCCGAGTTCTATGGCCTGGGTCTGGGGGATCCTGTATGTATAAGTGCTGCTACGGGCAGCGGAACGGGTGACCTGCTGGATACCATCATAGCAACCCTGCCGAAGAATGCGCAGGAGACTCCTGACGAGAATATCCCGCGCTTTGCCGTGGTAGGACGTCCCAATGCCGGCAAGAGCAGTCTGATAAATGCTTTCATAGGGGAGGACCGTCATATAGTTACTGATATTGCGGGTACTACCCGTGACAGTATATATACCAGGTATGACAAGTTCGGCTTTGATTTCTATCTGGTGGATACTGCTGGTATCAGGAAGAAGAGCAAGGTGAACGAGGACCTGGAGTTCTACAGCGTTATGCGCAGCATCCGTGCCATCGAGAACAGTGATGTGTGCATACTGATGATTGATGCCACGCGCGGTATCGAGGCCCAGGATATGAATATATTCCAGCTGATACAGCGTAACGGTAAGTCGCTGGTTGTCGTCGTGAACAAGTGGGATCTGGTCGGGGATAAGTCTACTATAGTACAGAAGACTTTCGAAGGTGCTATACGTGAGCGTATGGCTCCGTTTACGGACTTCCCGATAATATTCAGCTCGGCAATTACGAAACAGCGTATATTCAAGGTTCTGGAGACTGCGAAGGATGTCTACGGCTGTCGTACCCGTCGTGTGCCTACAGGGCGGTTGAACGAGGAGATGCTGCCTCTGATCGAGGCTTATCCGCCACCCTCAATCAAGGGCAAGTATATCAAGATAAAGTATTGCAGTCAGATTCCTGATGTGCATGTGCCGACCTTTGTATTCTATGCCAACCTTCCTCAGTATGTCAAGGAGCCTTATCGCCGTTTCCTGGAGAATAAGATCCGCGAGAGGTGGAACTTTACGGGTTGCCCGATTAATATTTTTATCCGTCAAAAGTAAGATTTACAGATGAAACATACAGGTTTGCTGTTCCCGGTGGCCATAGTGCTGATGCTTGTGCCCTCGTGCAAGGAGAAGGCGTCTCCGCTGCATGATTTCTCGAACGATGGGGCAAAGGCTTCTGCCGAGCTGTTCCTTCAGCACATGAGGGACAGTGATGTTGTCGCTCTGGTGGGAAGTACGGATGATGTTTATATACAGGACAGCGCCATGCACGAGCAGATGTCTGCTGTGATGGCGCAGTTCCTGGGGATGCAATATGCGCTGCACGGCGGTATCAGTGATGCTGTTGCAACGCGTGATACTATTGTTGACAGTACTGCTACGGTGTTGATGAATGTCACCTATGGTGATAAGTTGACGGAGCAGGTACTGATGCAGATGGTATACCGCAACGGAAGCTGGAAGATGAGATAGGTCTTCCGCTTAGAATTCCGCGTTTTTGGGAGTACGGGGGAATGGTATCACGTCGCGTATGTTCTGCATACCAGTAACGAAGAGGATAAGACGCTCGAAGCCCAATCCAAAACCTGCATGGGGGCAGCTTCCGTACTTGCGGGTATCAAGATACCACCACAGGTGTGTCATATCCATATCACGGCGCTTTACCTCGGCCATCAGCTTATCATAGCTCTCCTCACGTACGGAACCTCCGATAATCTCACCGATGGAGGGAAACAGTACGTCGGTGCCCTGCATAGTGGGGCCGGGAGCTACTGCGCCCTTGTAACCGACTGAACCGCCATCAGCAGTTGCGGCATTCTGCTTCATGTAGAAGGACTTGAAAGCACGGGGATAGTCAGTCATGATAACTGGCTTCTTGAAGTGCTCTTCTACCAGATAACGCTCGTGCTCGCTGGCCAGGTCGTCGCCCCAGTTACAGGGGAACTCGAATTTCCTGCCGTTCCTGACGGCTTCCTGCAGGATGTTGATGCCCTCGGTGTATGGCAGACGGACGAAGCTGTCCTTCAGTACGCCTTCAAGACGCTCGATGAGGGTCTTGTCTATCATCTTGTTGAGGAACTCAAGGTCGTCCTTGCAGTTATCCAATGCCCACTTCACGCAGTATTTGATGAAGTCTTCCTCAAGGTCCATAAGCTCTTCCTGGTCCAGGAAGGCAACCTCGGGCTCTATCATCCAGAACTCGGCAAGGTGGCGGGGGGTATTGCTGTTCTCGGCACGGAATGTGGGGCCGAAGGTGTAGATGGCACCCAGGGCGGTAGCACCCAGCTCACCCTCCAGCTGACCGGATACCGTCAGTGAGGTCTGCTCGCCGAAGAAATCATCGTCGTAGATGATCTTGCCCTGCTCGTCCTTCTTCAGGTCGTACAGGTTCTTGGTGGTTACCTGGAACATGTTTCCTGCACCCTCGCAGTCGCTTGCTGTGATAAGGGGTGTATGGAAATAGAAATATCCGTGCTCGTGGAAATATGTATGTATGGCCATTGCCATATTGTGGCGGATGCGCAGGATGGCACCGAAGGTGTTGGTGCGGGGGCGCAGGTGGGCTACGGTACGCAGGTATTCCCAGCTGGCGCCTTTCTTCTGCAGGGGATATGTATTGTCGCAGTCACCGAGTATCTCGATGGTCCTTGCCTGTATCTCGCTGGCCTGTCCGGCAGCAGGGCTTTCGACCAATGTTCCTGTTACTGCAATACATGCGCCTGTGGTTATGCGCTTGATTGTCTCTTCGTCAAAGTTGGGGTCTTCGCCTACAATCTGTATGTTCTTGATTGTGGAGCCGTCGTTCAGGGCAATGAAGAAGATTCCCTTTGAGCCGCGCTTGCTGCGCACCCAGCCCTTGACGCATATGTCTTCGCCAAAGTTCGTACACTTCAACGCATCAATTACTTTTGTTCTTTTCATATAATTATGAATTATGAATTGACAATTATGAATTATTCAAACGCTCCCATATGTAGCATCTGTACTTCCTGTTCAGTGAGGAAACGCCAGTCTCCACGTCTCAGGTTCTTCTTCGTGAGTCCTGCAAAGTATACGCGGTCCAGCTTGACTACGTGGTAGCCGAGGTGCTCAAAGATGCGGCGGACGATACGGTTGCGGCCGCTGTGGATCTCGATGCCTACCTGTTTCTTGTCTGTAGGTGATGCGTAGTCAATGGCATCTGCATGGATCTCTCCGTCCTCGAGCATTATGCCGTCGGCAATCTGGCGAAGGTCGGCTGCAGTGACGTTCTTGTCCAGGAATACGTGGTATATCTTCTTTTTCAGATACTGCGGGTGTGTAAGCTTGCTGGCTATGTCCCCGTCGTTGGTAAGCAGCAGTACGCCTGTGGTGGTCCTGTCCAGACGACCTACGGGATAGATGCGTTCGCGACAGCAGTTCCTGACAAGGTCCATGACGGTTTTGCGGTTCTGCGGGTCGTCGCTTGTGGTAACGTAGTTCTTGGGCTTGTTGAGCAGCACATAGACCTTCTTCTCGATGCTGAGTACCTGGTCGTGGAACATTACCTCGTCGCTGCGCAGTACTTTTGTGCCCAGTTCAGTAACTACGACGCCGTTTACCTTGACGACTCCTGCCTGAATATAGGTGTCTGCCTCACGGCGGCTGCATACACCTGCGTTTGCAAGGAAGCGGTTGAGGCGGATGGGCTCGTTTGGATCAAAGTGCTTCTCCTTGTACTCTATTTGCTTCTTCATGCTGTATTTTGCATGAGGATTGTAGTCGGCCGTACGGGGACGGCGTTTGTATGTGCCGCTTTGTCCCTGACGACTGTAGCTTTGTCCCTGACGACTGTAGCTTTGTCCCTGACGGTCATGACCTTGTCCCTGACGGTCATAGCGTTTTCCCTGCCGGGGATTCTCGTGTCTCTCAGGGCGTGATTGTCTTGGATGACGGGGGCGCTCACCGCCACCGTTTCCCTCGCTGGCAAATGCCTTGCGCCAGCTTTCGTTTTCTGTACTCATAGCAAGTAGTTAGTTGAATTGTGTTTTTCTATTGTTTCTTAATCAAATACCTGTATATGTGTGAGGTGTGATCTGCCGCAGCTCGGCCTTCACGGCTTCGCTGACGTTAAGTTCCTCGATAAAGTTCCTGATTGTTGCCTCGTTGATGCCTGCACCTGTACGTGTAAGGGCTTTCAGCGCCTCGTATGGATGCGGATATGCTTCGCGACGCAGAATGGTCTGTATTGCTTCTGCGCATACTGCCCAGCATCCGTCCAGGTCACGGTTGATGGCTTCCTGGTTGAGGACAAGCTTGCGCAGTCCCTTCAGGGTGCTTTGTATGCTTATGATCATGTGACCTACAGGTACGCCTACGTTTCGCAGGACGGTAGAGTCTGTCAGGTCGCGCTGCAGGCGGCTGATGGGCAGTTTCTGGCTCAGGTGCTGGAGAATGGCGTTTGCAATGCCCAGGTTGCCTTCCGAGTTCTCGAAATCAATGGGGTTGACCTTGTGTGGCATGGCCGAGGAACCTACTTCGCCGGCTTTTACCTTCTGGCGGAAATACTCCATGCTGACGTACTGCCAGAAATCGCGGTCAAGATCGATGATGATGGTGTTGATGCGCTTCATTGCATCAAATACTCCGCCCAGACAGTCGTAGTTGCTGATCTGTGTGGTGTACTGTTCACGCTCAAGACCTAACTTGGCGGATACGAACTTGTTGCCGAACTCTTTCCAGTCATATTGCGGATATGCAATGTTGTGGGCATTGAAGTTGCCGGTGGCACCTCCGAACTTGGCTGTCAGAGGCTGGGACTTAAGTGCTTCGAGCTGTCGCTCCAGGCGATATACGAAGACCATTACCTCCTTGCCCATGCGTGTGGGGCTTGCAGGCTGGCCGTGTGTCTTTGCAAGCATCGGGATATCCTTCCACTCCAGGGCATACTCCTTCAGCTGTGCGATCAGTTCCTCGATCTGCGGGTAATATACCTCCTGCAGGGCTTCTTTTATGGACAGGGGAACACTGGTGTTGTTAATGTCCTGGCTGGTAAGTCCGAAGTGTATGAATTCCTTGTAGGCTTCAAGACCGCCTATCTTGTCAAATTCTTCCTTGATAAAGTACTCGACAGCCTTGACATCGTGATTGGTGACCTTCTCGATGTCCTTTATGCGCTGTGCGTCCTGCTCGGTAAAGTTCCTGTATATGTTGCGCAGGTTGTCTGCTGCAATGGGGAAGTCCTGCAGTTGAGGGAGGGGGAGTTCGCACAGGGCGATGAAATACTCTATTTCAACCCTGACGCGATACTTGATAAGGGCATACTCGGAGAAATAGTCAGCCAAAGGCTGTGTCTTGCCACGGTAACGTCCGTCTATCGGACTGATGGCTGTGAGGAGATTAAGTTCCATGCTCCAGAATGTTTAATTTAATAAAAGAAACCGACATGCTCCGAAGAGACGCTGTCGGTTTCCTACCACCACTTCTGTGGGCAATGAGGGATTCGAACCCCCGACCCTCTCCTTGTAAGGGAGATGCTCTGAACCAGCTGCGCTAATTGCCCATGCCTTCCGTATAATTGCGGTGCAAATGTACGATAATTATACGAAATGCACAAGTGTTTCGGAATTTATTTTTGGCTTGCAAAGCGTTTTGCCTGCTCTGCAATTAGTTCTGCATCATCGAAATAGTTTATTTTCATTGCCTTCCTAACCTGGTCCATAGTCTCTGCTGCGGTATTGCGTGCATCCTCGCAACCTTTTCGCAGTATTTCGTATACGGCAGGAATGTCCTTCTGCAGTTCCAGGCGGCGCTCGCGAATCGGCTTGAGACGGTCATTCAGGATGTTGAACAACAGCTTCTTGCAAGTGCCGTCTCCCAGTCCTCCACGGCAATAGTGTTCCTTCAGTTCGTCCAGGTTCTTGTATTCCGGCAGGAAATTGGCAAAGTCGTCATCGACAGAGAATGCGTCCAGATAGGTAAATACTGTATTGCCTTCCAGATGTCCCGGCGAGTCTATGGTAAGGTGCTGCGGGTCTGTAAACATGCTGTTTACCTTCTTCTTCAGTTCCTTTTCCGTATCACTGAGGTAGATACAGTTGCCAAGGCTCTTTGACATCTTTGCCTTGCCGTCTGTACCAGGGAGGCGCATACATGCCTTGTTGTCGGGCAGCATTATATTGGGCTCTACCAGTGTGTCGCCGTATATGTGGTTGAACCGACGTACTATTTCCCGACATTGTTCCAACATTGGCTCCTGGTCTTCTCCTACCGGTACTGTGGTGGATTTGAAAAGTGCAATGTCGGCAGCCTGGCTGATAGGGTAGGTGAAGAAACCTACGGGTATACTTTCGCCTGCGAAGCCTCGCATCTGAATCTCTGTCTTTACCGTAGGATTACGCTGCAGTCGGCTTACGCTTACGAGATCCATGAAATAGAATGACAGCTCGGTCAGTTCTGGAATCTGGCTTTGGATGAAAATCGTCACCTTCCCGGGATCCAGTCCGCATGACAGGTAGTCAAGTGCGACCTCGACGACGTTCTGGCGTACTTTCTCGGGATTGTCTATGTTGTCTGTCAGGGCCTGTGCATCGGCAATAAAGACATACATCTTCTTGTACTCGCCTTCGTTCTGAAGCTCGATGCGGCGGCGCAGGCTTCCAACATAGTGACCGATGTGCAGCCTGCCCGTCGGGCGGTCGCCAGTGAGAAATATCCTCTCGTTCCTATTCATTATATATTATATGTTCGGTTCGTCAGTTATGAAAAGAGGGAAGCATTCATGTGGACGCTTCCCTCTTGATATTGTAGTAATATGGATTACTTCAGGGTAACAGTAGCACGACGGTTGTAAGAGAATGGATCCAGATCGTTAACACCACCCTTGGCAGCTGTTTCGATCTTATCGCTGCTTACACCCATCTTGACGAGCTCAGCGGCAACAGCCTCGGCACGACGCTGTGACAGAGCCTGGTTGTACTCGGCGCTACCAGTGTTAGAGTCAGCATAGCCTGTAACAACAACAGTACGGTTGTTGGCAATTGCATACTCAGCAATCTCCTTGACATTTACGAGATCCTTCCTGGAAGCGATCTTGCTCTTGTTGATGTTGAAGAATACAGATGCGCGGGTTGTTGCAGGAGCAGCTATTACGTTTGTAACAGGCTTCTGGTTCTTCAGCAGGTTCTGCAGACGGTCATTCTCGGCCTGAGAGTCAGCCAGAGATGCGTTCAGTGCGTCAACCTGAGCCTTGTTCATAGCCATGATTGCGTCTACGTCAGGAGCATTGTCCCATCCTACCTTGCCGAGGTTGAAACCGCAACCTACGCTCCAACCGATCAACCAGTCACGTGACTGGAACAGAGGAGTTGAACCGTTGCTTGCCCATGAAACCAAACGACCATCCATATCGGGATCACCTGCGTTGGCATAAATGTCAACATTGATATGGAAACGCTTTGTAACGTTGAACTGGTTCAGTATACCAGCACCCAGCAGGAACGATTCTGAGCTGAGGTCGCAGTTGTGGAGCCAGCCTGCAGTACCGTAGGCGATGATGTTCCATACGCGTGGCTTGTAACCTGCAAACAGGTTGTGCAGGTTAATCATTGGCTGCAATGCAAGACTTACCTGATTGTAAAGAGGATTGAAGTCTGCATTATTGAGGTTGACCTGCTTTGCCCAGGCAGCCTGGAACTTGGCACGCATACCGAAAGAAGGTGTAGCCCACTTACCGATGCTTACGTCGAAACCGTGTGCACCGCGCTTGTTTGAGAAGGGGTTACCGCTAACGCCCATACCGTGCTCCTGGTTTGAGTAAGCACTGAGGTAGTCGTAACCGAAATCGATAAACCAGTTATCCCAAAAACCGTTAGTTACAACGCGGTGTTTCTTTGTAGGGATCTCTGTAGTTGTCTCCTGTGCTGTTGCAGAGATAGTCATACCGGCAACGAGCAGCAACAAAAAATACTTTTTCATAATACCGAATTTTAATTGAGTGGTTATTTAATTAATTAGTTTTACTTATTTCGCTGTGCAAAGATATGAAATATATTTTAACCTATTTGTAGTTTTTTGCAAAAAAAACATTAAAAATGTACTTTTAACACATGGTACATGGTGTTTTTGTATTACAAGGGGGGGTTAGTTAAACAATTTTGCCAGTTCGTAGTCCGTTATAATCTTGATTATTGTCTTTCCGTTCGGGGTTAGATTCGGGTTGGAACTTTGCAGTAACGACGACATCAGGTTGTCCATTTCCACGTCACTGAGGACCTGTCCGGAGACTATGCTGGTTTGCTGTGCCATGGCGAGGGCAATCCTGCTTTTGTATTCATCAGCATCCTTTTCTACTCCGTCTTGCAGGCTGTTGAGCATCTCCTGTATGATTTTCCTTGCCGATGTAATGTCTACATCTGCGGGTATGCCGTTGATTGAGTAGCTTCCTGCTCCCAATGATACTATGTCAAACCCCAGGTGCTGCATATCCGGCAGTATGGTTTCCATCAGTTCCTGCTCTTGTGCAGTGAGTTCTATCAGCTCGGGAAACAGACATCCCTGGGCAGGTGCCTGTTGATCCTTCATCTGACTGACGTATTTGTCATATAATATGCGTATGTGTGCGCGGTGCTGGTCGATAATCATAAGCCCCGAGCGCGCAGCTACGACAATGTACTGTCCCTTGTACTGGTAATAATGCGTACTTATCTCTTCCTCGTAGTCGCCAGCATTCCCGAAAAATAAATCCTCGGTTACTTTCGTGTCCTTCTCAGGGGTTTGGCTTAACAGGTCATCGTATAGTCTGGTCCAGTCCTTTGCGGATGCGGTCGTCTTGAACGGATTGTAATCCGAGTCTACTTTAACGGCAGGAGTGGATACATGTTTCGGGGCGCTGTTATATACTGGAATCTCAAAGTTCTGTGCTTTTGTGAAATCAATGTTGGGAACTGCATTGAATTTTCCCAGTGCTTCCTTGATTCCGACAAGAATCAGACGAAAAATGTCCGAGTCGTTATTAAACTTGATCTCGGTCTTTGTGGGGCTGAGGTTTACGTCGATTTCTGCAGGGTCAACTTGTAGGAACAGGAAGAACGGCACCTGTTCGCCTGCAGGTATAAGGCGGTCAAAGGCTTCCTGTACAGCCTTGCTGAAATATGCGTGACGCATAAACCTGCCGTTGACGAACAGATATTGCTGTGGTCTGGCCTTTACGGCAGATTCGGGGCGACCTACAAAACCGGTAATGCGTGCAATATTCGAGTCAACATCTACCTCCAGCAGCTTTTCGCTTAGTGATTTGGAGAACAGATCCCTTATTCTCTGCCGTGCACTTTGCGTTGCCTGCAGGTTCCATATCTGGTTCCCGTCACTGGTCAGTGTGAAGTTTACTGACGGATTTACAAGGGCGATGTGCAGGAATTCCTCCTTGATATTGCGGAGTTCGGTGATGTTGGATTTCAGGAAACGGCGCTTGTTGCCGGCATTGTAGAACAGGTTCTTGACGTCAATATTCGTACCGACCTGACACATGCATGGTTCCTGAGCCTTAAATTCGCCGCCTGCAAAGTCGACACGTGTTCCTACCTCGCTGTCGGGTGTGCAGGTCTGCATGGTTACCTCTGACACTGCTGCAATGCTTGACAGGGCAACACCGCGGAAACCCATTGTATGCAGCGTGGTGAGATCGTTTATGCCGTTTATCTTGCTGGTTGCATGGCGCTCGAATGCAAGCCGTGCATCGTTGCTGCTCATGCCTTTGCCGTTATCCAGTACCTGGATGCTGTTCAAGCCGGCATTGGATATATACACATCTATGCAGCTGGCACCTGCATCCAGTGCATTCTCCATAAGCTCCTTGATTACAGAGGACGGGCGCTGGATAAGTTCTTCGGCCGAGAGTTGGTTTGAGACTGCCTGGGGCAGAATATGTATGATATCCATATATTGTGTGTCGTGTCTTTTTATGTTACAGATGAACGTTACCTGTCTGCAGGAAATGCCAGATCATAATCAGGATGATTATTGCAATCAGGGCAATGGGCCATGTCAGACGGCTGCGTGTATTGTCGGCATATCTCTTTGCGCGTGGGGTAAATTCAGAGAACTTGCCCTTGAAACGGTCATGCGTATAATCTATTTTCTCTTCAGGAATCTCGCCCTGTTCCCGACGAACGTCGTTCACCAGTTTTTCCAGTTTATCTTTCCGTGCATCAGTGTAGATGCTGACTCTGCGGAACTTCCTTGGTTCCCTTGTCTTGAACAGTCCCATTGTCTTTGTCTTTCCTTATTGTGTTCAGTTGTTGCAATGGCGCCTTGCGCTGCTTGCTCACCTTTAATTCTGTACCTTTTGTCTTTCCCCGCCAGTTGAATATGTCTGCAGGATTCTTTGGACGCATGTAGTCAAACCATGTGAAATTGTCCAGGAACCTTTGTTTGGGAGGTATCTTGAAAATAGGGTAGAGCGTTCCTGTCGCTGCCGGCATCCAGATGCGCTTCACTTTCTGGTCATCACCCATAAACATCTTCATCTCGGTACTTTCGCAATGGTTCAGTCCAATCATCAGGCTGTCGGAATCCAAGGGATAGTATTTTACGTAGACGTTGCCTATGGTGTGCGAGCTTTTAATCTTGCCCTTGTCGAAATACGAGTGCATCTCGTGCCCCGAGATCTGGTTGTAATGCATGCTGTCCAGTCTCTCGCACAACAGTGTTTGCCTCAGAACCTGTATGCTGTCTACCGTGCTGTCGTTCAGGAAAGCTATTATCTCCTCGCCCAGAATCTGCTGGTTCTTGCTCCATACCACAGGATCGCGGTACATGGTCATCTGCAATGTCTTCTTGTTATAGACCAGTGAATCGCATACACCCTGCAGGTCTTCACGGAACATGCGCACCTTGTGGTAGGTATGCATGGTGCGGTAGGCGGAGTCTGTCTTTATGTGATATGTGAACAGCTTGATTGTGTCACCATGCAGGTACATCGTGTCCTTGCCCTGGGAATAATCCAGGATTTGAGCAGAGTCGGTGCCCATGCTATAGCCTGTCTTTTCGTTGTAGTAGCAGTAACCGCCGGTCATCGTGTTCTTGTTCACGACATCTGTGTAGCGGACGTTACCGAATGCCTCGCCAATGGAGTCGGTGCTATTCCATATTACCTTGTCGCCAATCAGTTTCTTTCCGTTATTGTTTAATTCGCTCCGGTCAAAAAGTGTCAGGCTGTTATCCTTGGAATTCATGAATGCCGACATTGTGTATATGTGGCATGTTCCATTGTCAATGGTACTGGGGCCGGTAGCATGGCCGATACCGGTGCGTGTGTCATAATGAAGGGTATCTGTCAGCAATATGGTCTCGGCCTTTTTCGGTGGTGGCGGAGTTACCATCCTGACGTTGTAGTTAAATACGGCCTCGCGTGTGTTCGGGCTATATTCTCCCCAGTCTGATGTCAGGTCATTGTTAGTGTCAACCAGGTGCCCTCCTTCGAAGAAATATCCGATGTTATAGAGCCTGTCATAGTCCATGGAGTCGGTATAAACCTTGGTCGTACGGTGTGTAAGCACTACATTGTGCCGCACGCGTGCAAGTTTTTCCAAACCGTTGTAGTGGAGTACGTCGCCAACCAGATTCAGTGTATCCCCTTGTACCAGACGTACATGCCCATAGGCATCGAAACTGTTGGATGCCTCGTAGAACAGGGCGCTGTCGCAATACATTAATGCATTGTCGTGCTTGAACTGTACATGTCCGACAAGGAACTGTGCGTCACGATTCTTTGCGTTGTCAAAATACAGCACATCAGAGTGCAGCAAGTACACTCTGTTGTCGGCATGGGTACCCCATATGATACCGAACGTTATCAGTATGATGAACAGGGATTTCTTCAAGGTTATTTAGCCCATCCGGGATAAGTGAAATCGCAGTTGCGCCAGTCCTCGTTAATGCGGACGTAGGTGCTTTTCTGCTTGTCTTTGATCCACTGCTGAATCATCTCCTCACTTTTCTTGGCCTCCACGGTTCCCTTTAGGATCTGGAAATCCTCGGTAATGGATGCACGGTGTGCGGGGATGCGGTTTTTTAGCTTGATGATGGCACATGTCTCCATACCGTGCTTGTCTGTCATTGTAAAGGCCTGCGAAATCTCACCGATCTCCATCTTATCCACCATCCTGGCAATTTCACTTGGTAAATCACCCATCTCAAAACGGGTTGTCGCAACACCTGTTTCTTTGTTGAGGTTGGTCATGATACCATTGTTGTTGCGTGAGTCCTTGTCGTCGGACAGTTCCTGGGCTCCAACCTCGAAGGTAAACTTGTTCTCCTTGATGTCTGTTGCGATGGAGTCCAGACGCGACATGCAGGCTTCAATATCCTTTGGGTCAACCTCGGGACGACGCAGTATGTGGCGCACCTTGATCTTATCGCCGCGTTTGTCAATCAACTGTATTATGTGGTAGCCGTATTCACTCTGAACGACTTTGCTGACTTTCTTTGGGTCTGTAAGCGAAAATGCTACATTTGCAAAGGCCGGATCCAGCTGGGTGCGTCCGTAATACTCCAATTCACCACCCATGCGGGCACTTCCTTCGTCCTTGCTGAACATACGTGCCAGAGCAGAAAAACTGGTTGTGCCTGCCTGGATACGCTCTGCCCATCCGCGCAGCTGTTCCTTGACACGTTCAATTTCTTCGCGACGGATGCGGGGGTGTCGGGTCAGGATCTGAACCTCCACCTGTGTCGGGATGAATGGCAGGGAGTCTTGGGGTAGATCCCTGAAATATCGCCGTACCTCTGCAGGGGTTATCTTGATGCCGGCAGTTATTTTCTGCTTCATCTGCCGGGCAGTCATCTCGTTTTTATATTGCTCAAACAGTTCCTCACGGATCTGACTCATGGGCATGCGCATGTATTCCTCCAGTTTTTCCTTGCTGCCTGCCATCATTACCTTCTCGTTGATGTCCTGTTCAACGTATGGGGCAACATCACCGTCGCTGACGCTGACACTGTCGATTGCAGCCTGATGCAGGAACAGTTTCTGGATAGCCAGTTGTTCGGGTATTACGCAATACGGATTTCCTTTGATTTCGTTTCCGTAGATAGTGCGCATTCGTTCAACGTCCGAGCGCAGGATGGCTTCATCGCCAACAACCCATATAACTTCATCAACAGTGTGATTCTGTGCATATAGGTGTTGCGCACAGATTGTTACTAATGCCAGTATAAGTAGTTTTTTCATATCAATGGTTGTTCACCGTGTTCAGCACGTCTTCATTAACAACGACGGGATATTTCTTTCGCAGTTCCTCTACAAACTCCTTCATTCTCTCGTCCTGAAGGTCCTGAATGACTTTCTGTGAGATATCTGTCCATTTTGCCGGCCCTTTTTTTAGCATCCTGCCTACAAAACCGGCATAAGGGTAGCCGGCAGGAGTCTTCGCCTCCTGACCTTTTACCTTGAAGATCAGCTTGTCGGCAATCCTGTTGTCACCTTTGGCAAACAGGCGCTTGTCCATTTTTACGGTTACAGAGTCTTTGTTGAACTTGTCGCGGATAAAACCGATCCACTTGTCCTCGCTTAACCCCTTTGTCGCTTTCTTTACGGCATTCACATCCTTTGCATTCTTGCAGTAGAATACCATTCCGTAGAAATGCGGCTTGTCCCAGGCGTATTTCTTCTTGTTCTGCCTGAAATACCTGTCCAATCCCAGGGTATCTGTCTTGGCCGGTTCCCAGATGTTGTTGTTGCAGATATCATAGTACAGCAGGCCGTCGTGGTATTCCTGGACAAGATATTTCAGGTCCTGGTCTTGTGCACACAGGCGTTCTGTCTCGCGATCCAGTATTTGGTCCACAGTCATTTCTCCCTGTGCAGCATGGCTAAGGGAATCTACAATCTGTTGGGATAGCTGCATACGCACACCGCGGCTTTCAATGAAGCGGTGAATTTGTGCATGCAGTGTGTCGAACGGTTCCAGATCCTTGCGGTCCGTCATTTTTACGATGTGGTAGCCTACTGTGCTCAGAAAGGGAGCACTGACCTGTCCTACGTTCAACGAATATGCGACATCCTCGAATTCCTTCAGCAATTGGCCTGGACCTACCCATGGCAACTCTCCACCGTTGATTCCTGTCTGCTTGTCATCGCTGCATGTGCGTGCCAGTTCCTGAAAATCGCCGCCGTTTGTCAGTACGTTGTAAATGCTGTCGATACGAGCCTTTGCAGCATCCTGCTCTGCTGCACTGGCCTTTTGTTTAAGCAGGACAAAGATGTGCGCAGGTTTCAAAAGCTGTTTCCCGCCCATTGCCTGCTTCATGTCATCGTAGTATTTGCGGCATTCGGCATCTACCATCTCGTCGCTGACAAGCAGCGGGCGGATTTGCTGGTCACGATATTGGTGAAACTCTCTCAGGTAGGAGCTGACCGTGTCCATGTGTGCATCCATCGCAGCCCTGACCTTCATTTTGTACACGGCAAACATGTCTACATATTCTGCCACGGATTTCTTGTCAACTACCGCATCAGTATTGTTCTTGTTGTAGTTATATTCGAACTCACTGCGTGAAACAGGTTCACCACCGATTGTCATTACAACGGGATCGTCGTTCTGTGCGAATGTCGAGATTATGAATGATAAAAAGACAAAAACTAATCCTTTGCGTTTCATCTCAATTGTGAATTATGAATTGTCAGTTATTACTGTGGACGGCTGTAATTAGGTGCTTCGCTTGTGATAATTACCTCGTGCGGGTGGCTCTCCAGCATTCCTGCATTCGTAATGCGGGTAAACTTGGCATCATGCAGGGCAAGAATGTCTTTTGCTCCACAATAGCCCATTCCGCTGCGTAAGCCGCCAACCAACTGGTAAATAACCTCCTGTACGGTACCTTTGTAGGGAACACGGCCGGCAATTCCTTCAGGAACCAGTTTCTTGGTTTCCTTGACACCGCCTTGGAAATAACGGTCTGCACTTCCCTTTTCCATAGCCTCCAGGGATCCCATTCCGCGGTATGCCTTGAATTTACGTCCGTTGAAAAGGATTGTCTCGCCAGGAGCCTCCTCGGTACCAGCTACCAAAGAACCTATCATAACACTATAGCCGCCAGCGGCAAGGGCCTTGACTACATCTCCTGAATAACGCAGTCCGCCGTCTGCAATCAGTGGAACCCCTGTACCTGCAAGAGCCGAAGCCACATCATATACGGCACTCAGCTGCGGAACACCGACACCGGCAACTACGCGTGTCGTGCAAATGGAGCCGGGACCGATTCCCACCTTGACTGCATCCGCACCTGCCTCGACCAGCATTTTTGCAGCCTCGCCAGTAGCAATGTTACCGACAACTATGTCAACATCAGGGAATGCAGCCTTCGCCTCCCTGACTTTCTCGATGACACCTGCACTGTGACCATGAGCAGTGTCAATTACAATAGCATCGACACCAGCCTTTACCAATGCCTCCATACGTTGGAACGTATCGGCAGTCACACCCACACCGGCAGCAACACGCAGTCGTCCTTTTGAGTCCTTGCAAGCCATTGGCTTGTCCTTGGCCTTCGTGATGTCCTTGTATGTAATCAGTCCAATCAGATGGTTTTCATCGTCAACAACCGGCAGCTTCTCAATCTTGTTCTCCTGCAGGATGTCGCTTGCAGCCATCAGGTCAGTCTGAATGTGTGTCGTTACCAGGTTGTCACTGGTCATGACATCATCAATCTTGCGGGATATGTTTTTCTCAAAGCGCAGGTCGCGGTTTGTTACAATACCTACCAGATGATTCTCATCATCCACAACTGGTATGCCGCCAATGTGATACTCTGCCATCAGGTCAAGGGCATCAGCAACTGTGCTGCCACGTTTGATAGTTACGGGATCGTAGATCATTCCGTTTTCAGCTCGCTTTACGATAGCAACCTGACGGGCCTGCTCCTCGATAGACATGTTTTTGTGAATGACTCCAATACCGCCTTCGCGCGCAATTGCAATTGCCATAGGTGCTTCTGTAACAGTGTCCATAGCAGCGGTTACAAAAGGAATCTTCAGGTCAATGTTTCTTGAGAACTTGGTTGAAAGAGATACCTCGCGGGGCAGAACCTCGCTGTATCCGGGAATCAACAATACGTCGTCGAAGGTGATGCCTTCCATCACAATCTTGTCTTCAATGAATGATGCCATAGTTGCTGTTTGATTATATTCTTTTGTGCGCAAAAGTATAAAAAAAAACGCAAAAACAGTCATAATCATGGCGTGTTTTTGCGTTAATTAAGATATACTCCCGTATATTTGTTAATTACCTATTTCGGACATAAACTTGAGCCTTACCAGACGGATGTCTCTTTCATCATAGTCTGGGCCAAGTTCCTTCATGGCGGTTTTCAGGTCGTCGGTCTGGGACTCGTCGTGGAAATAGTCGTAGATGTCGAGCATGTAATCTTCGTCCATTACCTCATCCAAATAGTAGTTGATGTCCAGTTTTGTACCACTGCTTACGATAGCCTCCATTTCATCCAGCAGCTCGTCCATGTCCAGCATCATGCTGTTTGCGATATCGTCCAGCATTAGCTTGCGGTCAATTTTCTCGATAATGCTTATCTTGTTCTTGCTGCGGCTTGCCACTGTACGTATTCTGAGGTCCAGTGGGCGTTCTATCTCGTTTTCCTCGCAGTATTTGGCAATCAGTTCACAGAATTCCTTACCATAGCGGATTGCCTTGCCCTTGCCAACACCTGGCATATTCTGCAGTTCTTCTATGGTGATAGGGTAGGTCGACGCCATTGCGCTAAGGGAGTTCTCCTGGAATATCACATATGGAGGTATTCCGAGATCCTGAGCGCGCTGCCGTCTCAGTTTTACAAGCATCTTCATGAGGTTCTCGTCCAGCGCGCCTACTTCTTCTTCGGGTTCCGGTTCATAATCCTCAAATTCATTATTGGGTAGGAAGAAGAATACGCTTGGCTCCTTCAGATAGGCCTTGCCCTTCTTGGTTATTCTCAGCAGTCCGTAGTTTTCGACCTCTTTCTCAATGTAGCCTTCCAGCATAGCCTGACGTATCAGGGCGCTCCAGTATGGGCGGTCGTGATTGCTGCCGCGGTTGAATCCCTTAAGCTGCTCATGGCAATGCGAGATTACCTCCTCGGTTTCCTTGCCCGTTACAATATCTATGATATGGTCAACCTTGAATTTCTCCTTTACACCCAGGATAGTCTCCATAACCATAAGCAGGTCATGTGAACCTTCGACACTGTCGTGTGAACGTGCGCAGTTGTCGCAATGATGACAGTTGTCCTGATTGTATTCCTCACCAAAATAGTGTAGCAGCATTTTCCTGCGGCATACGCTTGTTTCTGCGTATGCGCGTGTCTCTGCCAGTAATTGGTTGCCTATGTCCTGCTCACTTACAGGCTTGCCTTCCATGAATTTCCGCAACTTGTCCAGGTCCTTTGGTGAGTAGAATGCGATACACGCACCTTCGCCTCCGTCACGACCTGCACGGCCTGTCTCCTGGTAATATCCTTCCAGGCTTTTTGGGATGTCATAGTGAATTACAAACCGTACGTCAGGCTTGTCAATACCCATGCCAAAGGCAATCGTGGCAACGATTACGTCCAGACGCTCCATGATAAAGTCGTCCTGGGTCTGGTTACGCTCTGCTGTCTCCATACCCGCGTGATAGGCTCTGGCATTTATATTGTTGGCCTGCAGTATTTCTGCCAACTGTTCGACCTTTTTGCGTGACAGGCAGTATATGATACCGCTTTTGCCGGGGTTTTGAAGGATATAGCGTATAATGTCCTTGTCTATGTCCTTTGTCTTCGGGCGAACCTCGTAGTAGAGGTTGGGACGGTTGAACGAACTTACGTAGTCCTTGGCACGTAATATGCCAAGGTTTTTCTTGATGTCGCGCCTGACCTTGTTGGTGGCCGTCGCAGTCAAGGCAATGATAGGTGCACGTCCGATCTCATTGATCAAGGGCCTGATCCTGCGGTATTCCGGTCGGAAATCATGTCCCCATTCGCTTATACAGTGCGCCTCGTCAATTGCATAGAAGCTGATTTTTATTTCACGCAGGAAATCCTTCGTCTCCTCTTTGGTAAGTGATTCCGGAGCGACGTAGAGCAGTTTTGTGCGACCTTCCTGAATATCTTTTTTCGCATCCTCTACCTGTTGGCGTGTCAAGCTGGAGTTCAGGTAATGTGCAATTCCGTCATCCTCGCTTACCTGGCGTACCGCATCCACCTGGTTCTTCATCAGGGCAATCAGGGGGGAAAGCACGATTGCCGTCCCTTCCATCATCAGGGCCGGCAGCTGGTAGCACAGGCTTTTGCCTCCACCTGTGGGCATCAGGACAAAAGTGTCGTGTCCTTCAATTAAGTTGCAGATGACATCCTCTTGCAGACCCTTGAAAGAGTCAAAGCCAAAGTACCTTTTCAGGTTCTGCGTGAGTTCTTTTTTATCCATAGTGGCGGTTGTTGCTAGTGGTGAACGTTTACAAAGATAAAGAAAATGAATGAATTATCCAAATATAAGGAACAAAAAAAACGCTGCGGAGGCAGCGTTTTAGGTTATAGGACTTCACTTTTTTTCAATTGCTCAAGTACATAATCGCCCGTGATGCTTATCTTTTTGCAGTCTGTTCCCGGAGTGCTGAACTGCAAATCTGTCATGACGGCCTCCACAATACCTCTCAGTCCGCGAGCCCCCAGACCGCGTTCAACAGCCTTGTCAACCATGGCTTCCAGGGCATCATCAGTAAAATCCAGCTCCACACCATCCATCTTGAACAGTTTTTTCTGTTGCCTTATCAGCGAGTTCTTTGGTTCCGTCAGGATATTTCTCAGCGCCTCACGGTCCAGGGGATGCAGGTATGTTACTACCGGCAGTCGTCCTATCAGTTCCGGGATCAAGCCGAATTTCCTCAAATCCTGAGGCTGTACGTACTGCATCAGGTTGCGGCTGTCCAGATTGTGACGTGTCTGGACATTGTTATAACCTACCGTATGTGTGTTCAGACGCTGTGCGATTTTACGCTCTATACCCTCGAATGCACCGCCGCAGATAAACAGGATGTTTTGTGTGTTAAGATGCACATAATCCTGGTCGGGATGCTTGCGCCCGCCTTTAGGCGGAACATTGACCACGCTGCCTTCAAGAAGCTTCAGCAGACCCTGTTGTACTCCCTCGCCGCTTACGTCGCGTGTTATGCTGGGATTATCGCCCTTGCGCGCAATCTTGTCAATCTCATCTATGAAGACAATGCCGCGCTCGGCTTTTTCCTGGTCATAGTCTGCAGCCTGTAGCAGACGGGTAAGTATGCTTTCAACATCCTCGCCTACATATCCTGCTTCGGTCAGGACAGTAGCATCAACGATGGCAAAGGGTACCTCCAGCAGCCTTGCAACAGTCCGGGCAAGCAGAGTCTTGCCTGTACCTGTTGAGCCCAGCATGATAATGTTGCTCTTTTCAATCTCTACGTCGTTATCCTCTGTTTTCTGATTCAATCGCTTGTAGTGATTGTATACGGCAACCGCCAGGGCTATCTTGGCTTCGTCCTGACCGATGACATATTCATCCAGCTTCTGCTTGATTTCTGTCGGGAGCATCAAATTCAGGTTTCCAACGGGAGTGGAACAGGTTTTGGAGGGCAAAACCAATCCCTCCTGCTCCAACACCTTATATGCCTGTTTGACGCACGAACTGCATATATGGACACCATTTATGCTATTCAGCATCAATGGCACCTCGTCCTCCGACAGTCCGCAGAAATTGCATTTTACAGTCTTCTTCGTCATTATCCCTTGCGTGAAAGAACCTGATCAATCATTCCATACTCCTGGGCTTCTGTTGCTGTCATCCAGTAGTCACGGTCGCTGTCAGCCCATACCTTGTCGAACGGCTGGTGACTGTGGTTGGCTATGATTGTGTACAGTTCATTCTTAAGTTTCATTATCTCGCGTGCGGTGATCTCGATATCCGAGGCCTGACCATGTGCGCCGCCAAGAGGCTGGTGTATCATTACCCGGCTGTGTGTTAATGCCGAGCGTTTGCCTTCGTCGCCGCTGACCAGCAGCACGGCAGCCATACTTGCAGCCATACCCGTACATATTGTTGCAACAGGACTTTGTATGAACTGCATGGTGTCGTAGATGCCCAGTCCGGCATATACACTGCCGCCAGGCGAGTTGATATATATGCTGATATCCTTGCCCGGATCCACACTGTCCAGATACAGAAGCTGTGCCTGCAGTGTGTTTGCCGTATAGTCATCAATCTCTGTGCCCAGGAAGATAATACGGTCCATCATCAGTCGGCTGAATACGTCCATCTGTGTTACGTTCAGCTGACGCTCCTCCAGGATATATGGATTCAGGTATTTGTTCTGAACAGACACGATGTCATCCAGAACCATGCCGTTTATGCCGGCTTTGCCCGTAGCAAATTTTCTGAAATCGTTATTCACGTTCCACTTGTTATTTTATGCCTCTTGAAAAGCCTTATTGAATTCGTCCAGGGTGACAGTCTTCTCCGAGATCTTTACTACACTCTTGGCTGCAACACCCAATTTGCGCTCAACGGTACGTGTGACAAGACCTTCGGCCTGCTGCTTGTTCTTCAGCATCTCGTTGGCATAGTTGTTCAGGGCATCTTCCGGGATGTTGGTCATGCCATACTGTGCGAACTGCATGCGTGTGACTTCCTTTGCAGTCTCCAGAACGTCAGGCTGCTCGACCTTAATCTCCAGCTGATCACACAGCTGCTCCTTGATCAGGTGCCATTTCAGCTCCTCGATGCTTGGCTGGAAATTCTTCTCGATGAACTCTGCGTCCTTGTCGGGATTGTTCTTCTGCATGATACGCTTCAGCATAGCTTCAGGGAACTCTACGTTTCCGATACGCTTCACCAGATATTTCTTCAGGTCAATTACGAAACGGAACTCGCTGTCTGTCTTGAACTGTTCCGACAGATTCTCGCGGATGGCGGCGCGGAATTCCTCCTCACTCTTGACCTTATCCTTGCCCAATGCCATATCAAACAGCTCCTGATCCAGTGCATGCGGTTCGTAGCGGGTGATCTCACTTACCTGGAACTGGAAATCTCCAGTTACGGCTGCAGCCTCCTCCTTTGTAATTTTCAGCAAGGAAGACAGCTCAACGTCACTGTTGTATGCCTTTGATGGATTAAAGGTGATGACATCACCGGCTTTCATACCATTGAACTTGGCCTTCTCGTCCTCGTCCTTCATGTAGTCAGGCAACATTGTTGCACCTTCCACCTCAATACCTCCGCGTTTAGGCTTGCCGGTCTTTCCCAGTTCGGTCAGAACACCCTTTACCATATCCTTGGGCTGATATTCGTCCACCTTCTGGTAACCGCCGGCACGGCTTGCGTACATCTTCACCTGGTTGTCAACCATGGCGTCATCAACCTCAATGTTGTAGTACTCGATGGTGTCCTTGTTGCTTATCTTTGCATCCATCTCAGGAGCCAATGCGATATCGAACACGAATGTCTGCTCGTCTGCATCCAGGCTTATTTCGCCCTGCTTGTCGCTAGGCATGGGCTCTCCCAGGATGTCTATTTTCTCTTCGCGTATATACTTGTACAGCTCTGTGCCAAGCATCTTGTTAAGCTCTTCGGCCTGAACCTCCTGTCCGAAACGTTTCTTCAGGATGCTCATAGGAGCCTGACCTGGACGGAAACCGGGCAGAGATGCTTTCCTGCGGTAATCCTTCAGTGTCTTCTCGACGTTTGCCTCGTAGTCGGCCTTTGCCAGGGTAATTGTCAGCAGGCCGTTGATTTTGTCAGTCTTTTCGAAAGAAATCTTCATGGTTAAATTATTCTTTATTTGTTTGTTTTTGCTTTACTTGTTGGCTTCCTTTACCTTGCGGAACAGATCACTTGCAAAGATAAATGAATTCAGCCTCTCGTTAGTCGACGTCATTATCTCGTCCTTTGTGCCGGTCCACTCCAGATTGCCGTCATATATATATATAATGTGTTCGCCAATACCCATTACCGAGTTCATGTCGTGAGTGTTGATTATGGTCGTCATCCTGTACTCTTCCGTAATGCTGTGGATCAGGTCGTCGATGACAAGTGATGTCTTGGGGTCCAAACCGGAATTAGGCTCGTCGCAGAACAGGTATTTGGGATTCAGGGCAATTGCACGCGCAATAGCTACACGCTTTTGCATACCGCCGCTTATCTCACCTGGCATTTTGAACTCAGCACCCTTCAGATTCACGCGTTCCAGACAGAAGCAAGCCCTCTTTTCGCGTTCCAGGCGGTTCATGTCCGAGAACATGTCCAGTGGGAACATGACGTTCTCAAGCACCGTCATTGAATCAAATAATGCAGCGGACTGAAAAAGCATTCCCATTTCGCGGCGTACCATGACCCGCTCTTTGTCGGTCATCTTTACAAAGTCACGCCCGTCGTACAGAACCTGTCCCTCATCAGGAGTCAGCAGCCCGACGATATTTTTGATAAGCACGGTCTTTCCCGAGCCCGACTGACCGATAATCAGGTTGGTCTTGCCGTCCAGGAATGTTGCATCAATTCCCTTCAGGACCTTGCGGCCGTCGAATGACTTGTGTATGTTCCTCACCTCAATCATGACAAGGGCATTAACTTAATATCTGAGTCAGGAAAATATCTGCAAACAATATCAGGATACTGCTGCTTACCACTGCATTCGTACTTGCTTTGCCGACATCAAAGCTGCCTCCTTCTACGGTGTATCCGTAGAAACTGCTTACACTGGAGATGATGAAAGCAAAGAACAGGCTTTTTATCAGGCTCATCCATACATACCATTGGTTGAAATCATGCAGGAGGCCTGCCGTCAGGTCATCCGCAGAAAGTACACCCAACGCACAGGTCGCATAGGCACCTATAAATCCTGCAACGATGCTGAATACCACTAACATCGGAATCATCGTTATCAGCCCCAAGACCTTTGGTAGGATAATGAAACTGGCCGAGTTGATACCCATTATATCCAGGGCATCTATCTGCTGTGTTACACGCATTGTGCCTATCTCCGACGCAATGTTAGACCCCACCTTGCCTGCGAGAATCAGACACATTATGCTGGAGCTGAACTCCAGAAGCATGATTTCACGTGTAGTATAGCCTGTCGTGTAATTAGGCATCCAGGGCGAAGCGATGTTCAGCTTGATTTGTATGCATATCACAGCACCGATAAAGAAGGATATCAGCAGGACTATGCCAATACTGTCAACGCCCAGTGCAACCAGTTCCTTGACGTACTGCTTGAAGAACATGCGCCATCTTTCGGGAAGCGACAACACGCGTCCCATCAGTAACAAGTACGAACCAAAAGTTGATATTCCTTTAAATAGCAACATTACTCCTTATACGCCAATTGGTCGCGCAAAGTTATGAAAATTTATGTAATATTCTATCAAAACACCTTATTTATTTTGCACATTGCTCTTCTTTTCATACCTTTGTAACTTGTAAAGCATCAACACGGCATATGACAGACGATAGAATGGAGCTCCGTAGCGAAGGTTTGGTCAAGGTCTATGGTAAGCGTACAGTTGTTAATAACGTGTCGTTCCATGTCCGCCAGGGTGAGATCGTAGGTCTCCTGGGACCCAATGGAGCAGGCAAGACAACCAGTTTCTATATGACAACAGGCCTGGTAGTACCTAACGAGGGCCATATTTGGATAGGTGACGAGGAGATTACCAAGTATCCGGTATATCGCCGTGCCCGGAAGGGTATAGGATATCTTGCCCAGGAAGCATCTGTTTTCCGCAAGATGAGTGTCGAGGACAACATTGCTTCCGTTTTGGAAATGACAGGCAAGCCCAAGGACTACCAAAAGGAGAGACTGGAAAGCCTTATCAGTGAGTTTCGTCTGGAAACCGTACGCAAGAATCTTGGAGACCAGCTTTCCGGTGGTGAGCGACGCCGTACCGAAATAGCACGATGCCTTGCCATTGATCCCAAGTTCATTATGCTTGACGAGCCTTTTGCAGGTGTGGACCCTATTGCCGTCGAGGATATCCAGTATATTGTTTGGAAACTAAAGCAGAAGAATATAGGAGTGCTGATAACCGACCATAATGTAGAGGAGACCCTGTGTATTACAGACCGTGCATATCTTCTGTTCGAGGGTCAGATATTATTCCATGGTACTCCCGAGGAGCTCAGTGTCAATCCTGTTGTCCTGGACCGCTACCTCACCCGCAGTTTCAAGCTCAGGATGAAGGATTTCCAGAAGATTGACCAACAGAGGCATGAAGACAATCCGCGTTAATCATTATATCGTCCTCGGGTATTCTGCTCCATGAGAAGGCGTTGAGCAGTTCTTTCGCTCCTGCCGCCCTGTATTCCCTGGTCAGTCCTGTTTTATATGCCAGATAGCCGATAATCTCCTCTGGCAGGTATTTCTTGCGCAATATCCCCATGTCCAGACTCCTGTCTCGCTTGCACAGACGCAGGCCTGCCATGTTGCACAATAGCGGATGATGCCTGAATTCAGGTTTCCGGAAACCAAATACATCGTACAGGAATTCCTGCTGCGGGACAGATGTCTTCAGGTCCCTGCCACGTACTACACGGTTTATTCCCATCAGGGCATCATCAATAACGACAGCCAGCTGGTATGCCCATGTGCCATCCCGCCTTTGCACTATAAAGTCACCGTTTGTCGCCTCCAGCTCCTTAGGGACCCGTATCCTCACCGCCCCTTCTCTCAACCCCTTGTCACGGCAGGTCCCAGGGTAAACTATACGGCCGTCAGCTTCATGTGGAGCCGACGATGCCAGTAAGTCATTGCGCGTGCAGTTGCAGTGATATGTAAGTCCCAGGCTGGTCAGGTAATCCAGGTGTTGCTGATATATATCACCGCGTTCGCTCTGCCACACCGCATTATCGTCCCACATCAGTCCCAGCCACTGGAGATCATCCATCAGCTGCAAGGCATATTCGCGCTTGCAGCGTTGAGTGTCAATGTCCTCAATGCGCAGCAGCCATCTGCCACCCTGGCTTTTTGCGTCCAGCCATGAAAGCAAGGCACACATCACATTGCCAAGATGCATGCGCCCTGTGGGTGATGGGGCAAAACGTCCCGTTATGTCCGTTTCCATGTTGCGAAGTTACGAAAAATATCACAAACATAAAAACGGAGCCCCAAAAATCAGGACCCCGTTTAATAAATGCGTGAACTTGTTTCCTGGTCAGGAATTACATCATGCCGCCCATGCCAGGGGCTCCGCCCATCGGCATTTCGGGCTTGTCTTCCTTCTTATCGCAGATAACACACTCCGTTGTAAGGAACATGCCGGCTATTGAAGCCGCGTTCTCAAGAGCAACGCGTGTTACCTTGACAGGATCAATGATGCCTGAGGCTTTCATGTTCTCGTACTTGTCCTCACGTGCATTGTAGCCGTAGTCGTCCTTTCCGGCACGTACATTGTTTACGACAACACTGGCTTCCTCACCTGCGTTCTTGACAATCTGGCGCAGAGGCTCCTCTATGGCACGGTAGATAATCTTGATACCTGTCTGTTCATCCTGGTTGGCACCCTTTACATCCTCCAGTGCTTTCTGAGCACGGATGTATGCTACGCCGCCGCCAGGGATGATGCCTTCCTCGATTGCTGCACGTGTTGCACACAGGGCGTCGTCTACGCGATCCTTCTTTTCCTTCATCTCTGTCTCGGTAGGTGCACCTACATACAGTACTGCAACACCTCCTGCAAGCTTGGCAAGACGCTCCTGCAGCTTCTCCTTGTCATAGCTGCTGGTCGAGTTGGCGATTTCATTCTTGATCTGGTTTATTCGATCCTGAATGAGCTCCTTCTGCCCCTTACCGCTGACAATTGTGGTATTGTCCTTCGAGATTGTAACCTTCTCGGCAGAACCAAGCATGTCGATAGTAGCCTGCTCCAGTTTCAGACCGGTATCCTCGCTGATTACCAGGCCGCCTGTCAGTGTTGCAATATCCTGCAGCATGGCCTTGCGGCGGTCACCGAATCCAGGTGCCTTGACTGCACAAATCTTCAACTGGCCGCGGAGACGGTTTACTACGAGAGTTGTAAGTGCCTCGCTCTCAACGTCCTCGGCAATTACCAGAAGCGGACGTCCGCTTTGTACGGCAGGTTCCAGAATAGGAAGGAAATCCTTCAGGTTGCTAATCTTCTTGTCGTAAATCAGGATGTATGGATTTTCCATTTCACACTCCATCTTCTCGGTGTTGGTAACGAAATACGGGCTCAGGTAACCACGGTCGAACTGCATACCCTCCACAACACCGATTGTAGTATCACGGCCCTTGGCCTCTTCAATAGTGATAACACCATCCTTGCTAACCTTCTGCATGGCGTCAGCAAGCAGCTTACCGATTTCTGCATCGTTGTTTGCACTGACGGTTGCTACCTGCTCAATCTTCTGGTAGTCATCACCAACCTGCTCTGCCATCTTCTTTATCTCATTGACGACCGTGCTTACAGCCTTGTCTATTCCACGCTTCAGGTCCATTGGATTTGCACCTGCTGCAACATTCTTCAGCCCCTCGCGAACAATTGACTGTGCCAGTACGGTAGCAGTAGTAGTACCGTCTCCGGCATCGTCTCCTGTTTTGGATGCTACAGACTTGACGAGCTGTGCACCGGCATTCTGGAATGGATTGTCCAGCTCGATTTCCTTGGCAACAGTTACGCCGTCCTTGGTAATCTGTGGTGCGCCAAATTTCTTTTCGATAATTACATTGCGGCCTTTAGGACCTAATGTTACCTTTACTGCATCAGCCAGAGCGTCTACGCCCTTTTTCATTTCATCGCGTGCCTCGATGTCGAATTTAATATCTTTTGCCATGATTTTTAACCTTTAGTTTAGTAAAACAAAATACCAGTCTTTAACCAAGAATTGCTACGACGTCACTCTGTCGCATGATAAGATACTTGGTACCTTCGTGATCCAGCTCAGTTCCGGCATACTTGCCGTACAGGACCTTGTCACCCGGCTTCAGGATCATCTCCTCGTCCTTTGTGCCATTACCGACAGCAACTATGGTGCCCTGAAGGGGCTTTTCCTTTGCTGTGTCTGGGATGATGATACCGCCACTTGTTCTCGTTTCTGCTGCAGTCGGTTCTATGAGAACCCGGTCTGCCAATGGTTTGATGTTCATATTATTTGTTTGTTTGATTAGATATTTCCGTTATATCCTTCTGCGAAGAGTATGCCAAAGGCCGGTGATTGGACAAAATGTCAGTCTTACTTATTTTTAGGTGTTACGTCGTGCCATTATTGCAGATATTTTGTTATCTTCGCCATGCGATTAATATCTAAAAAAGGTAATAGAGGTGAAGGAATTCATTGTTATAGGCCGCCAGAACAGCACTACACGTCAAGGCTCGCCATATGTTATCCTGAAAGTTGCAGATACCGAGGAGCAGTTTACCGTCAGTGTCTGGGACGTTGCTCCAGACATGCCTCCTGTGCCGGGGCAGTTGGTCCGGTTCCATAATCTGAGGGTTTTCAACGGCAATCGTTCATGCCCGTTGTCAGACATGGTTATCGGACTCGAAGCCGATAAGTCACATCCGCTGTATAACCTGATTCCACGTCCTATAGATCAGGAGAAGTGGGGGAGGACGGTCGAGCATTTGCTGACTTATTGCAGCGATACGGATCTGGTAAGGGTAATTGTGGATTTTGCAGACAAGCTCTATAAGCCTTACAGCGAATATCCTGCCGCAACAACAGTACACCATGCCTACCCGGGCGGTTTGCTAAACCATACATACCAGATGCTGCACATGCTGGACGGGCTCTATCCATGTCTGCCCTACGAGATTAAGGTCGAGCGCTGTATCCTGGCAATTCTTTTCCATGATTACGGCAAGGTCTATGAATATAATCGGCAGGGAGACACCCAGCCTGATATGTATCTGCTGGGTCATATATACATCGGTGCGCATAAATTGCAGAATGTGCTGGAACAGCAGCAGATTGACCCCGGGGAGATCAAGCGCATTATACATTGCGTACTGGCTCACCATGGCCAGCGCGAATACGGCAGTCCCGTATTGCCATGTACTCAGGAGGCAAGCATAGTTACCTATCTGGATAATATCAGTGCCAAGGTGGACTGCATGGAAGGTGCTGCAGATGGCGATTATGTACCTGTTCTGGGTACGCATGTTATAAAATAGCAACGTAAAAATCAAGGTATATGAGGAGATTTAGTTTAATCCTGTGCTTGCTTGTCGGTGTAGTGACTACGATGGCACAGTCGTTTCGCAAGGGTGCCCTGTACAAGGTCGAAGGCATTCCTACAGAGTATAGGGGCCAGCTGTTCATTATGGACGAGTTATCCGGTTCATGGCGGTTCATAGATCCGTTCAGGCATATTGCCCTGCGTGTCGGTGAAAAGGGAATGGAATTTGGCGAGGTAAACGGCTCGGACGAGTTGCAGAAATGGATCCTTACACCTCTGCCTGGTGGCAGATACAGTGCAGTCCCTGCCAACAAGCCTTCATTCCGGTCCTTGGAAAAGGGAATCACTATCACCGAGGCTTCACAGTTCGGTTCGGACGACAACAGTACATACCGTTTTCGCAGCGTTTCCGACAGATCCCTTGTCCTGGGTAACGGTGATGATGGCGGTAACGGTACAAAGGTGCGTACCGAGAAGATGGATAGCCTTAACCGTGGTCAGTACTGGAACATCAAGACATATTATAACAGCAATCCTGTGAATCACCTCATAGGCGGTGCATTCTACGACAGCCACTTTGATGATGGCGGTAGCAATGGCAGTATCAGGGAGTTGATTCAGTGGCAGGCCAATCCCCAGCATCCGGGTAATGCACTTATGCAGATTCAGGCCGTAGCAGGTCAGAAAGGAATTTACCGCTTCACCTCGGCCAACAAGAAGAAGATGTTTTCCGTAAAGGAGAACGGCCGGCTGGCAATCGTCGATATCAATGACGAGGACCGTGGGTCGTGGTTTACAATAGAGCAGGTCAAGAAACCCAGGATTTCCAGTCCGATATGGGAGGACGAAACCATATTCGCAATCAACAAGCTTCCTGGTATAGCAACATATATGCCTTATGCCAGTTCAAGGGAGATGCATGCCGACAAGGCTTACTACCGGACTCCATGGACAGAACCTCGGAGCAGCCTGTACCAAAGTCTGGACGGGACATGGGATTTCTGGTTCAGCGCCGTTCCTGAGAAGGGCAAGTCTGTGCAGACCGGTGATGTGGAGGTTATGGATATACCTGCATTCCAGAAAGCCTTGGCAGTAAATGCCCCGGATCAGATTCCAGTTCCCAGTTGCTGGGAAATGCTCGGATACGATCGTCCGATATATTGTAATGTTGAATATCCGCACAGCAACACCCCGCCATATATCAAGGCCCGTCCAGGATACAACGATGGAGGTAAGAACTATGCCGTCAATCCTGTCGGAACATATCATCGCACGTTCCGAGTTGTAAAGGAATGGCTGGGACGCCGTACCATTATTCATTTTGGCGGCATCTATTCAAGCGCCCAGGTATGGGTAAACGGCAAGTATGTAGGATACACTCAGGGGTCGAACAATGTAGCAGAGTTTGACTTGAGCAAGTATCTGACAGAAGGCGACAATGACCTGATCGTACAGGTTCACCGCTGGTGCGACGGCTCATATCTGGAATGTCAGGACATGTTCCGTATGAGCGGCATTTTCCGTAGCGTCTATATATATAATGTCCCATCCCGCAGTATACGAAACCATATCATCCGGACCTCTCCTGCCGGTGATGGCAAATGGACAGTTGCCGTATCGGTTGACGAAGACGTCAATGCAATGGCAATGCTGTACGATACGAAGGGAAAGTTCATGGCTTCCCGCCCGATAAAGGGTGGAAAGGCCGAGTTCTTGGTCGCCAATCCGCATTTGTGGACTGCCGAGACCCCCGATCTGTACACTATGGACATTATCCAGTATGACGCGCAGAATGTCGAGCAGATGGCATTCTCGACCAAGGTTGGTATCCGTAATGTAGAAATCCGAAAGGCCGATGGAGGTGCGCTGCTGTATGTAAACGGCAAACGAGTCATGCTTAAGGGAACCAACCGCCATGACAGCGACCCTGTGACCGGCCGTACCGTATCGGTTGAAAGTATGCAGAGGGATGTCGTCATGATGAAGCAGAACAACATCAATACCATACGTACCAGTCATTATCCCAATGATGCACGTATGTATGCAATGTTCGACTACTATGGCCTGTATTGCTGCGACGAGGCCGACAACGAGGATCATGCCAATCAGGCCATATCAGGTTGGGCTTCATGGATTCCTGCCATGGAGGAGCGCATTGAACGTCTCGTCAGCCGCGACATCAATCACCCCTGTGTCATTATGTGGTCAATGGGCAACGAGGCAGGCGCAGGAAGCAATTTCAAGAACTGCTATGATGTAGCAAGGCGTATGGATCCGACACGCCCCGTCCATTACGAGGGAACGCGTATCGACAAGGATTACGGTGGCAGTGCATACAGTGATTTCTACAGCAAGATGTATCCCAGTATGGACTGGATGGCCCGGAATACAAGTAATCTGGACAAGCCGATGTTCCTGTGCGAGTATGCCCATGCCATGGGAAATGCCATCGGCAATCTGCCCGAGTATATGCAGTCCATGGAGGAGAGCAACTCCACCATCGGAGGCTGTATCTGGGACTGGGTGGATCAGGCTATCTACGAGCCGAATGAACTGAAGCAGGGTGTCAGGAAACTGCATACCGGCTATGATTTCCCCGGACCTCATCAGGGAAATTTCTGCTCTAACGGTATCGTAACTGCCGAGCGCGACTATACAGCCAAGTTAGCCGAGGTAAAGGGTGCATACCAGTATGTAGGCTTCTCTGTTGACGGTGCAGCGCTCTCTGTCAGGAACAAGTACGCTTTCCGCTCCCTTAAGGGACTGGATCTTGAGATCCAGTTGCGTGACAATGGAAATGTCGTTAGGAAAAAGACCGTTCATCTACCTGATGTTCAGCCTGGAGAGACAGTAGCCGTTGCATGTCCGTCGGTTGCCAGGCCTAAGGGCGAGATGGTAATGGTATGTCTGGTCCGTGATACACAGTCAACGTCATATTCAGGCAAGGGACATGTAGTAGCCCTGTATCAGCATCAGCTGACAAAGCCTGAAAAGCTTGCAGACCTGCCCGTAACAGCCAGTAAGGTAAAGGATGCCCTTGGCTTGCAGTTTGGTATACAGAACAACCGCTGGATAGAGAATGACCGTTGGGGATGGGCAGATGCGAAGACAAAGGCAGACTGCGAAATCAGTTACATGCAGTTGCAGGGCGATGCCGTTGATGTGACAGTCAGGATTACACCTAAGGACGGCGAGTTGCGCCGTGCAGGCGTGGCATGTAAGCTGGATCAGGAACTAAGTAACATACAATGGTATGGATATGGACCGTTCGAGAACTATCCCGACCGTCATGCAGGCGTTGTCATGGGACGCTACAGCAGTGACCAGCAGACTGTTGCACCGGACAGGAATACTCCTCTGGGTGTTGCCCAGTGGAATGAGCCATACATCAAACCTCAGCAGACAGGTGACCGCTTTGCCCGCGAGATAATCCTGCAGGATGCGAAAGGCCATGGTTACAGGATCGAGTGCCCCGATGGCCTATATTTCAGTGCCAACCGATACACAGACGCTGACTTGAAGGATGCACAGCATCAATGGGAGCTTGAAAAGAAACCCTATATATGGCTGCAGCTGGACCGTGAACTGCGCGGCTTGGGCAACGCATCATGCGGCCCCGGTCCGATGAAGGAATATACCATACCTGCCAACAAGCCCATTACCTTCAAGTTCAGGGTAACGAAACTGTAACAAACAATAAAGGCTCGGAATTTCCGGGCCTTTATTTGTTTATTGTTGAAAGATACTGGCGTTTACTTCAATACTCCCAGTTCCCGGCATTCCTCGCCGCTGAACACATACACCGTCACGGGGTACGCCACCGTCGCCTCCCCGCCGCCAACGGCCAAGACAAAACTTTTCTGTTCATCATTTTAATAGAATTAAATTGTTTTCTGGGACTATTCCCATCCCCAATATAACGCCTCTCTTGACAAATTGAACAGTATTTGTGTCCGAAATAGCGTTAATTTCCTCCCCAAATGCGGTTTTTTGAATATTTTCCGTACCTTTGCACGCAAAAGCGTGCGAGTCTGGTTACGCTCGGCTTTGCCGCTTGGCTAGTCCAAGAACCGCAGACTTGTCAGTCCAAAGGCTGCGAAACGGCAGACAGACAACAACAGACAATTCAAAAGACAATATAGATTATGGCAACGTTAGTATTACAAGTCCCCGACGAGAGCCTCGTCTCGAAGGTGAAGCAGGCCTGCAAGATGCTTATGGGCGTCGCCTCTGTCAAGGTACAGAAGGATGCCAAGCCCAAGGAGTACGACGTCACCAAGACCGCGGGCTACCGCGAGGCGATGGACGACGTGAAGCACGGCAGAGTGACACATTACGACTCGCTAAAGGACTTTTATAAGGAAATGGGCTTATAGCGATGGCATATACGGTATCACTTTCCAACCGCTTCAAGAAGGATTTCCGCCGTTGCATCAAGCGTGGGCTTAACATGAAGCACATCACTGACGCGATGGACTTGCTTGAAGCCACGGGCACGCTGCCTGCCAAGTATCGTCCGCACAAGCTGTCAGGCGACAAGGATGGCCAGTGGGAGTGCCACATCGAGCCCGACTGGTTGATGACATGGGAGCAAAACGACACGCAGCTGACGCTTCTCTTCCTGCAGACCGGCACCCACTCAGACCTATTCTAGGCGCCCTCCCTTCCGCCTATCTCTATCTTCCGGGATAATTGAAGAATTCGAAAAGAATTTAGTATCTCATGATTCTAATTTTGCTATGTACGGGACGAGATCATCCTCTAACATGTCATATGTCAAATTATATGGCTATACGACTGTTGCTTACCATAATTCAGATAGTGTATTTGTAAATAAGTTGTGGAGAAAATACAAGGAGGAGATAGAAGGACTTAAGAATGTACTTGTGTTAGATGGGAAGGTTAGTATTTATTTCCCATTACGAGAGGCTCAGGCAGAATACTACAACAAGATAATTAGCTGTAATGATTTGGGAGTGTTTGAAACCAATGAGGCAATTGATCCTATGGCACTCAAAATTTGTGGGCGCGACAAAACATCAAAAACTGTCCTTACAACTTTCTAATTGATTTACAATTATTGTATAAAAAATATTGACATGGATACACTTTTAAATTTCTATCCCATTCAAGGTGTGGTTATTACACTACTTGGCATTGTTTACTCATTTTTTCCCAAGAAATGGTTAGGAGGTCAGCGAAATGAGTATATTCACTTTGCTCTTATAGCATACAGTTTATGGTGGGCAGTATTTATGGTGGCACGTGCAATCGTGCAGTGCTTAGGAAATCGTGTGATTGATTCGTTAGGTGATGACGCTTGGGCTGTGCTGTTCTATTATGGTCTGATTCTTTGGTTTGGTTTAGCCTCGATGTTCCTTCCATTCCCTCATGTCAAAACCAACCGACATTTTCAGTTTCTGACGATAGGATTCGTCCTCCTCAGTCTATTCCTTTTGCTCGGCACATGGATTGTTGTGATGCTTAGTGGTGGCATGTAAGTTCACACTCTTTTCGTGGATTATCCCTACATCTTTCTACGATAGCCCTGCTATATTTAACTTTCAACCGATTTTAGTCGTAACACAAGGTGTAAAAGCCACACTGTATGTAGCAGAGGTTGCAGTTAGTGACTGCCAGTCCCACCAGTCCCAGGAGTCCGTTTTGCAACATCCAGTGCATTGACGTAGGAGTAGTAGGTCTCCCAGCCGACGCCAACGGCAATGGTGAGATAGAGATAGGTGATGTAACAACCATTTTGACGATAATGGCGGGAAATTAATTGACGCTGCGCGTCGAGCCTGCTCATGCTCGGCAATAATTAAGCGAGCTTATCATTGCTCTCGCTTAATCGCAGCCTTCATAATGCACAATTCATAATTCATAATCGATAATAAACAGTAAACGACAAATCGCCTGTTGGTTGAAACCAGCAGGCGATTTGACTTATTAAAAGGGATTGGCGTTTACTTCAATACTCCCAATTCCTTTCCGACCTTGATGAATGCTGCGATGCACTTGTCCAGGTGCTCACGTTCGTGACCGGCAGAAATCTGTACACGGATACGAGCCTGTCCCTGAGGAACGACGGGATAGTAGAATCCTGTTACGTATATACCTTCCTCCTGCAATGCAGCTGCATATTTCTGTGACAGCGGAGCATCGTACAGCATTACGGCACAGATAGCAGACTGTGTCGGCTTGATGTCAAATCCAGCCTCCATCATCTTTGTGCGGAAATACTCGACGTTGGCAACCAGTTTGTCATGGATCTCATTGCTCTCGTCCAGGATGCGGAATGTCTCGATGGCTGCACCTACGACTGAAGGTGGTATAGAGTTCGAGAACAGATAAGGACGGCTGCGCTGGCGCAGCATGTCGATAATTTCCTTGCGACCGGTAGTAAATCCGCCCACAGCACCGCCAAATGCCTTACCCAGCGTACCTGTGTAGATGTCAACACGACCGTAGGTGTTGTAGAATTCGCTTACACCGCGGCCAGTAGCACCTACGACACCAGCCGAGTGAGACTCGTCAACCATCACCAGGGCATCATATTTCTCAGCCAGGTCACAAATCTTGTCCATTGGCGCAACATTGCCGTCCATCGAGAATACACCATCTGTCACGATGATGCGGAAACGCTGTTCCTGGGCAGCCTGCAGCTGTTTCTCCAAGTCCTCCATGTCAGCATTTGCATAGCGATATCGCTTTGCCTTGCACAGACGTACGCCGTCAATGATTGACGCATGGTTCAGTGCATCCGAGATAATTGCGTCATCAGCTGTCAGTAACGGCTCAAACACGCCTCCGTTAGCATCAAAACATGCTGCGTACAGGATAGTGTCCTCGGTCTTGAAGAAACGGCTGATGGCAGCCTCCAATTCCTTGTGTATGTCCTGTGTTCCGCAGATAAAACGAACGGACGACATACCGTAGCCGCGTCTGTCCATCATATCCTTTGCTGCCTTGATCAGGCGTGGATTGTTGGAAAGTCCCAAATAGTTGTTTGCGCAGAAATTCAGGACTTCCTTGCCGGCAACCTGAATCGCTGCCTGCTGCGGTCCCTCAATCAAGCGTTCGTTCTTGTACAGACCTGCTTCCTTGATTGCTGTCAGCTCGTTCTGAAGATGTTCTTTAAATTTACCGTACATACTTATATAGTTTAAAAAGTTTAAGAGTTTAAAAGTTTAGAAGTTTAAGGTTCTACTTGAAATTGTACTTGGCAAATTTAGTGTAATATTTACAAAAAAACAAATATTTTCATTGTTAATTCAATTACAATGTGTAATTTTGCCAACGATTATAAAGACACCCTATAAGACTAATAACGAAAAAGAAATACGAGATGAAGAATATTTTAATCATCGGTGCAACCGGTCAGATTGGCTCCGAACTTACAATGAACCTGCGTTCGATTTATGGTAACAATCACGTTGTCGCAGGTTATATCAAGGGTGCAGAGCCCAAGGGCGAGCTTCTGGAGAGCGGACCGGCCGAGATTTGCGACATCACCAACGCACAGAATATCGCAGATGTTGTCAAGAAATTCAAGATCGACACAATCTATAACCTTGCAGCCCTGTTGTCGGTAGTTGCCGAGGGCAAGCCCCTCCTGGCTTGGCATATAGGTATCGGGGGCCTCTGGAATGTACTGGAGGTTGCACGTGAGCACGGCTGTGCAGTGTTTACTCCCTCGTCAATAGGTTCGTTCGGTCCCGGTACCCCTGCGTACAAGACACCGCAAGACACAATCCAGCGCCCAAAGACTATTTACGGAATATCCAAGGTAACCGGTGAGCTGCTTTCAGACTACTATTTCAATAAGTACGGTGTAGATACACGTTCGGTACGTTTCCCAGGCCTGATCAGTAACGTGACACCTCCCGGAGGCGGAACTACCGATTATGCAGTGGATATCTACTACAGTGCTGTTAAGGGAGAGAAGTTCATCTGTCCTATCGCTCAGGGAACATTCATGGACATGATGTACATGCCGGATGCCCTCAATGCATGTGTCCAGCTGATGGAGGCAGATCCCACACGTCTCGTTCACCGCAACAGCTTCAATATTGCGAGCATGTCATTCGAGCCAAACCAGATATACGAGACTATTCGCGAGGAACTGCCGGGCTTCCAGATGGAGTATCAGGTTGATCCCCTGAAGCAGAGCATAGCCAGCAGTTGGCCTGATTGCCTTGATGATATGTGTGCACGTAAGGAGTGGGACTGGAAACCGCAGTTCGACCTGCACAGCATGACGCTCGACATGCTGGAGAAATTAAGCGCCCGCCTGAAAGCATAACGCGTTCAACAAGATATAACAGAGAGCCCCGGATCCGCAAGGACCCGGGGCTTCTTGGTCTGTTGACAGGCAGCGCACGTTACTTTACGAGCAGTGCACGTGCAATCAGGTCGTTGATGTTCGCATAGTGGCTGCGTGTGTGTGCATCCCCGGCAGCTGTACGTACCTTGGACTGAATCTGCTTCAGGGCGTACATGGCATGTGCGCGCTGAGTGCTGATTGATGTTGCAGGCAAGGCGGTAAATGTTGTTATCAGGGTGCTCACCATCTGCAACTGCAGAGCCTCGCGATATTTGCTTACACTTGCACCTGTGGCAGTTTCACGGAACGCCATCCGTACAAGATCATCGATATATTTCTCTGCAGGATACAGATCGTTGTTTGCACCGATGCGGCTGACCAGGACGTATGCAGTCGTACGTGCAATGTTCAGTGTCAGGTCGCGAGTATCAGCAGCAAGGGACTTGCAGTAGTTGAATGAGCGTATCCATACAGGCTCGTTTATTATATTCTCCTCAAGCCATTTAAGCGAAGCCTTCTGCTTTGCCAGCGGGGTAGGCTGGAATACGGTGCCGCCCTGTTCGCGTGTGCGGTAGTTCTGATATGTACCACCGATGTACTTTGCCACGTGCCCCACATAGCGGTTAAGCTGAGCCTGGAACTGGTAATACATCTCGCCAAGATTCTCGCCGTATATGTCCTTTTCATCAGCAGTCCAGCTCTCAAGGTTTGCCATTTCCCGCTTCAGGTTCCTTACACCGTATGTGCTGGCCTTTACTGCATCGTCACCCAGATCCTCGGTCTGACGGCGAGGATCAGTGCTCAGTCCTTCACCGTCACCCCACCACAGGCGGGGATTCTTCATGGCCTCCAGGACCATTGGCTCCAGGGCCTTGTGATCCTCGTCCACATCCCGGGCATCCAGCATAGGCTTGTAGCCCCACTGTATGGCCCATTCATCATAGTCACCTATACGGGGGAATATTCCGTCGCGCGAAATACCATCCTCGGGTTGTGCAACGTAATTGAAACGTGCATAGTCCATGATAGAAGGTGTATGACCATTCTTCTCAACCCATGCCTTGTTCCTCAGTGAATCCACAGGTACGGTGCTTGACGAACCGAAATTGTGACGCAGACCCAGCGAGTGACCTACCTCATGGCTTGAAACGAAACGTATCAAATTACCCATCAGCTCCTCGTCATATTTCATCTTGCGAGAAGCCTCGTCGATGCTCGATGCCTGAATCATATACCAGTCATGCACCAGTGACATCACGTTGTGATACCAGCAGACATGGCTCTCCAGGATCTCACCTGTACGGGGGTCGGATACATGCGGACCATACGCATTGGCAATAGGACTTGCCAGATAGCGTATTACGCAGAAACGGGCATCCTCCATAGACATAGTACTGTCATTTTCGGGCCATTCCTCGCCGCGTATGGCATTCTTGAAACCAGCCTTCTCGAAAGCCTTCTGCCAGTCATTTACACCGGCAATCAGATACTTGCGCCACTGCTTTGGAGTAGCAGGGTCGATATAATATACAATAGGCTTCTTAGGCTCGACCAGCTCTCCCTGACGCATCTTCTCCATGTCAGCCGAATCCTTAGGCTCAAGACGGTAGCGAGAGATCAGTGTCTTGCCGTCCACACGCTGCTGCTGGTCGTTAAAGGTGTTGAAGCTCTCTGTAAAGTAGCCCACACGCGGATCATAGTATCGCGGCATCATCAGCTGCTCGGGAAGCATGACGAACGAAATGTTCAGACCGAAGGTTACCTTGCCCGTAGCAACAGCACCCGGCAGGCGCTTGCTGTTGGAATTATATGTCTTTACCAGACGTATCTCGGTATTTGTCGGGAAGGTCTTGATATCCTCGATATATCCCAGTCCCATCATTGGTGCCCCAAGTTCCAGCGTTTTCTTCAGGCTCTGATGTATTCCTAAGGCATTGTCATCGTTCAGGAATGCGTTCACTTTAATCTTGCACCTCTTGTTCGCGCTTGATTCAATCTTGAAAGACGCGATTATAGGGTTCTCGTTGCTTATTACGACAGCCTTGTTGATCATCTGTGTCGTATCCGCCACATTGACCGTCATGCGCGAGCGCAGCAGCAGGTTGCCGTCAACACCTTTCTGGAAATACACGACCTGTTCGTTGCACATCTCGCCGCCAAACTTGCCGCTGTTAGACGGCGTGCTGGTATAGCGCGTTATTGCCAGTATGTCCTTCCCCAAAAGCGAATCAGGTATTTCCATGAACCAGTCCGCATTTACTTTCGTAATGTCAAACATTCCCTGTCGCGAGATGCTTGGCTTGGGAGGCTGAGGCGCTTGCTGAGCAGCAGGCTGACCTTTCTGTTTCTTGTCCCTGTTCTTGGTTTTGTCCTTTGCAGACACAGGGGTAATGGCCAGCACGATGGCAATGGCCATTAACATCAGTTTCTTCATTTTGTGTTATAGATTGTGTTTATAATATAAATAATGTATAAAACCGGATGCAAATATACACTTTTTCCGAATAAACATACGATGATGTGTCTATTTTTTATACTTTTGTAACGATGAAACGTGTGTATATCCTTATTTTGTCCCTTATGGCCGCCGCAGCGTTCGGAGCCGAGACAAAGAAGTTGGTTGATTATGTCGATCCCCGTATCGGCTCCGCAGGTCATGGTCATGTATTTGTAGGTGCCTGCGTGCCATGGGGAATGGTCGATGCAGGTCCCGTACAGCCGTATCACGGCTGGGACTGGTGCAGCGGATACCATTCCAGTGGTGACAGTATAGTCGGGTTTGCACAAACCCACCTCTCCGGAACAGGCTGCTCGGATTTGGGCGACATTACAATTATGCCCGTCTACGGCCTTGTGAACACTAAGACGTCACATCAGGAAATCCTTGATCAGATAGCCTCTACTTATTCTCATGACAGCGAGGATGTACAGGCAGGGTATTACAAGGTACGTCTGGACAAGAACCATATCACTGCCGAGATTACCGCCTCCGAGCGCGTTGCTTTTTACCGTTTCACATTCCCACGCGGCAACCGTTTTGGCAATATCTTCCTGGATTTGGAGAACGGCATTGGTGACCGTGCAGTGGAAACACGTATATGGCCGATAGACTCATATACCATGGTAGGATACAGGAAGAGCCGCGGCTGGAGCCGGCATACCGTATACTATGCCATCCGCTTCGACCGTCCTGTAGGCGAGTTCGGTATAGATGACTACAATGCGCGCTATGCCCAGGCGGTATTCAATATCGAGCCGGGCACTGTAATCTGCGCGAAGGTCTCCATTTCACCCGTCAGCGAAATGGGAGCCTTGCAGAATCTGCTTGCCGAGACCTCGGCACTGACCTTTGACCAGGTCCGGGAATACGCCAGGAACAGGTGGAACACCGAGTTGGGCCGTGTTGATGCCCAGTTTGCCAGTGACTCGCAGGCCAGAACCTTCTATACCGCCCTATACCACACCATGATAGCCCCCCAGCAATGGAATGACGTTACAGGGGACTATATGGGCTGCGACGGACAGATTCACCGCAGTCCGTCCTTCAGGAATCACACAATATGGAGCCTGTGGGATACCTATCGTGCACTTCATCCCATGGCAACCCTGCTCATGCGCGACAAGCTTACGGACTGGGCAAACACCATGATACACCAGTGGCGCGAGTGGGGCGAACTCCCCGTATGGCACCTGCACAGTTATGACACATACTGCATGGTAGGCGAACCAGGTGTACCGGTACTTGCCGACATGGTATTAAAGGGCGTCCAGGGCATAGACTACGAGGAAGCCTTCACGGCAATGAAGCAAAGCATGCACGGAACCCGCGGCAAGGACCAGTTGTGGAAGTACGGTTACATACCATTTGACCTGGGACAGGGCGAGAGCGTTGCCAAGAGTCTGGAATACTACCTTGCTGCGTGGAGCGTAGCCCAGGTAGCAGGAAAGCTCGATCACAAGGAAGACAGCATCAGATATGCACAGCTTGCAGGAAACTATCGCATGCTGTATGACCCTCGTGTCGGCTATATACGTGCAAAGGACCAGAACGGAAACTTCCGCCCCATCGAGGGCTTCGCCCCCAATCATCAGACAGCAGACTATACCGAGGGCAATCCATGGCATTACCTGTGGCTTGTGCCCCACGACATTCCGGGACTGATTGACATGCTCGGAGGCAGGAAGACAGCCGAGGCCCGCCTCGACAGCATGTTCATGGCCGGCAGTCAGCTCAATTCCGATGCCAATCCCGATATAACAGGTCTTATCGGCCAGTATTGCCATGGCAATGAGCCCAGTCACCATACATTGTTTATATATAACTACATCGGCAAGCCCCGCAAGACACAGGCACGGGTTCACGAGGTGCTTACGACGCTTTATTCCGATAAGCCAGATGGCATTTGCGGCAACGAGGATGTCGGCCAGATGAGCGCATGGTACGTGATGGCAAGCCTAGGCCTTTATCAGGTCGAACCATGCGGAGGCAGATATCAGCTCTGCACACCTGCAGTGAAGAAAGCCGTCCTGAACGTCGGTGACGGCAAGACCTTCGTCATCAAGACCCGTGGTACAGGTATCTACGCAAAACGGTGGATACTGAACGGCAGGCCTCTCAAGGGCACTGTCCTGAATCACCGGGATATAGTCAATGGAGGTACCCTCGAGGTAGAACTATGTAATTAGATCTGTATATCAGCTATGAAACAGGTATCGGTATTTCTTCTCATATTCAGCATATCGCTATCAGCCTTTTCTACAGTCATTGCAGAAAACGATGCCATTATGGATCATCGTCCGGCTGTTGAGAAACGCTGTTTCCGCAGCAAGGCCGTGGAAAAAAAGATCCAGTCCATGCAGAAGGTACTGATGGCTGTGAATCCCAAGCTATGGTACATGTTCCAGAACTGCTTCCCCAATACCCTGGACACAACCGTAAACCGTTACAAAGGCAAAAACAGCGTCAACGGCAATGAAGAGGATTTCACCTTTGTCATTACCGGAGACATAAACGCCATGTGGTTACGCGACAGCGGTGCCCAGGTATGGACCTATATGCCGTTCATCCGGGAAGACAAGGAACTGCAGAAGCTGATACGGGGCGTTATCCGTCAGCAGTTTGAGTTTATCTGCCGTGACCCCTATGCCAATGCATTCCTGCGCAACCTGACCGATACGTCCGAGTGGCAGCACGACTATACCGCGATGAAACCGGGCATTCACGAGCGCAAGTACGAAATCGACTCGCTCTGCTACCCCCTGCGCCTTGCATACGAATACTGGAAGCAGACAGGTGATGATTCAATCTTTGACGACTTGTGGCTGCAGGCAATGACCAACATCCTGTCCGTATTCACCGAACAGCAGCGCAAGGACGGAGTCCAGCAGACCAACTATCGCTTCGGACGCAAGACAACAGCCCAGCACGATACCACCAGCAATTACGGCAATGGGCACCCCGTACACCCCTGCGGACTTATTGCCAGTATGTTCCGCCCTTCGGACGACAGCTGTATCTTCCCGTTCCTCATCCCCAGCAATTTCTTTGCCGAGGACGTGCTCAGGAAGGCATCCGAGATGCTCGTTCATACCAGGCTCCGCAATACCACAGGCAAGACACCTGACATTGACGCGCTCAAGAGACAATGTCTTGTCATGGCAGACGAGATACACTCGGCAATCAGAAAATATGCAGTCGTGCATACCGGACAGTTCGGCAATGTATATGCCTTCGAGATAGACGGTTTCGGAAGTCAGCTTCTCATGGACGATGCCAATGTCCCCTCCCTGTTGTCCCTTCCGTATCTGTGCCCCGATCTGGTCAGTGCCGGGGATTCCGTCTACCAGAATACACGCCGTATGATATGGAGTGACAGCAATCCCTATTTCTTCGGGGCAGGAGTCCAAGGACTCAAGTCAGGAGTACGCGGCATAGGCTCCCAGCACACCGGCCTCAACAAGGTCTGGCCCATGTCCATAATCATGAAGGGCCTTACATCTGCCAGCCGCGACGAACAGCGCCAGTGCATCCAGTACCTGATGGAAACAGACGGCGGAACATGCTTCATGCACGAAAGTTTTGACCCCGTCGATCCACGGAACTATACCCGCTCCTGGTTCTCATGGGCCAACGGCCTGTTTGGCGAACTCGTAATCAAGGCATATGGTGACTGACCCATATCGCTAACCGCTAACCATTAACCATTAACCAAAATAAATAGAGAGTATGATGACAGCATTAATTATCGGTGCAGTAGTATTGGTTATACTTCTGTACGTAGTAGGACTTTACAATTCATTGATCCGTCTCAGAAACAATCGCGAGAATGCATTCGCCAACATCGACGTTCAGCTCAAGCAGCGTCACGACATGATTCCGCAGCTCGTAGCAACCGTCAAGGGTTATGCCACACACGAGAAAACCCTTCTCGAGGAGGTGACCCGTGCACGTACTGCCGCTATGAGTGCAACCAGTATCAATGACAAGGTACAGGCCGAGAATGCCCTGTCTGCCGCTTTGGCAGGCCTCAAGGTCAGCGTCGAGGCTTATCCCGAGCTGAAGGCTAATGCCAACTTCCAGCAGCTTCAGTCCGAGATAGCAGATGTCGAGAACAAACTGAGTGCAACCCGCCGTTTCTTCAACAGCGCTACAAAGGAACTCAACGTAGGCGTTCAGAGCTTCCCTGCCAATATCATTGCAGGAATGTTCGGTTTCCACACCGAACCTATGTTCGAGATTCCGCAGACAGAGCGCGCTACAATAGAGAAGGCTCCGGAAATACAGTTCTAAATGAAATATGTAGGAATATATTCACAGCAGGTCGGCAACAACATCAAGAGTCTGTTGCTCCTGCTCTGTTTCCCCCTCATTATCGTTGGCCTTGTATGGCTCTTCTTCTTCATCATGGACTTCCTAAATGGAGGAGTCGAATATGCCAATATCCCGGGTCAGGGCATGGTTTACATTTCCGGTTCACGGCTGGAATACGTGACCTACATGGCCCTGCAGACATTGCCCTGGATAGCAGGTGCGGTAACGATATGGTTCATTATTGCATACTTTACCAATACCAGCATCATACGTCATGCAACAGGTGCACGCCCGTTGGAACGCCGCGAGAATCCCCGTGTATACAATATCGTCGAGAACCTCACGATGACATGCGGCATGGATATGCCCAAGGTCAATGTCATTGACACTCCCGAGCTCAATGCCTTCGCAAGCGGCATAGACCGTAACAGCTACACCGTAACAGTTACCACCGGTCTCTGCGACTGCCTCAATGACAAGGAACTGGAAGGCGTCATTGCACACGAGCTGACCCATATCCGCAACAAGGATACACGACTGCTCATCGTCAGCATCATCTTTGTCGGCATAATGGCCTTTGTCCTCAACCTCACGACACGCATGTTGTGGAACCACCTCATCTGGGGTGGAGGCAACCGCCGCAGGGATAATAACGGCAAGAATGGAGCAGGCGTACTCATTGCCATGGTCGTAGCCATCGCACTGGCAGCCATCGGATACCTGTTTGTGCTGCTTACACGCTTTGCCATCTCACGCAAGCGCGAATACATGGCAGATGCAGGGGGAGCCGAGCTATGCGGCGACCCGCTAGCCCTTGCCAGCGCATTGCGCAAGATCAGCGGCAATCCGGCCCTTGCCAATGTAGAACGCCAGGATGTGGCACAACTGTTCATTGTGCGTCCGCCCTATGCCTCCCAAGGTATATCGTCAATGTTGGACGGAATGTTCAGTACACATCCTCCCATCGAGAAACGCATAGCATATCTCGAACAGTTCTAGTTCATCCTGTCGATGACAAATACCGAATACAGGCCCTGCTCCTCCTGAGCGGGGTCTGCTGTATACGGGGCCCACTTATGCCAGCGGTCAGCAATGGGAACAGCCTCACCTCCCCATCCCCAGAAATTGGCTCCTGCCAGTTTCGCCTTCTTCGATCCCGTCGTTTCGGTATTCCCGATCCATGTGGCTATATAATCGTAATAGCGCTTCCTGGCAGTTACAGGTGAGCCCGGTCTTATCTCATAGTTGTCACGCGGATACCCGTATTCCTCCAGCACCACAGGCTTACCCAGTACCGACAGGATACGCATGTTCATGTTTATGTACCACTCCGACCTCCGTATGGCATTCTCCAGCATATCCTGTGGAGCCGACACTCCGTTACGCTCCTTGCAGTTCGCCGTCTCGGCAATTGCCGGTCCGCACCATCCCCAGTTGTTGGGCCAGCAGTGAATACAGCAATAGTCAATCTCCGGGAAGCTGTGAATCCTTACCAGCAGCCCGCTGTCCTGCGCACACCCGTAGAACCCCTCGCTTCCAGTCGTTACCAGATGGTTCCTGTCAATGGACTTTATAAGCCTAGCCTGCGCCCCGATCCATTCCGCAAACGAATTCCATACCAGCAGCTTCTCATCCTCCGAAATACCGCTGTACTGGGTGAATGGCCTTGGCTCATTACAGATTTCCCATGCCATTATGGCAGGACTCTCGCTATACGGCTTGCCCGTAATGGAGTTGGTTCGCGAAACCATGAAGCGCGTATGGTTTGCAGCCAGTTCCATCGCCCTTCTGTTACGCGTGAAGTTGCTGTGATATTTCTGGAAGGCATCCCAGTCCTTGCTACCGTCAGGAGCATCACCGGCACCGGCCCATTCCAGATAAGTACCGAAACCGCCGCTCCAGTCCCACGAGTTGTTCAGGTACAGTACGCACGTCATTCCGCGTTTCTCCAGTTCGGCAACAAAGAAATCCAGTCCCTCCAGAATAGTATCATTATACACGCCTGCTTCCGGCTGCAGCACTGGCCATGTGTGTGACGGCTTGTCCTGGACACCCTCACTGCCCCCTGCCAATGCCCGTATGTTCATTATTCCACGGGCACACAGCGTATCCAGCTCACGACACAGCCTTTCACGATTTCCACCCTGTCCCCTGCTTCCCAGTATGGCCGCATACCACATGTTCGTCCCGTTGTACTGGTATACACCGCCGTTGCGGTGGAAAGCACCGTCCTGTACACGGACAAAACCGGTATGGAAACCCGGTTTACATGCAACTGCCATCATTGCGACGACAATCAGTAGGGACAAACACAGCTTTTTCATAGCAGCAGGATTCATATTTGCGTAACAAAAATAACAAAAATCCACAGGATTTGCTATATTTGCGCAGTAATAATGCATTTAGAATATGAAAAGGATACTTCTTCTGTGCCTGTTCTCGTTAATTATGAATCCTGCGGTTCAGGCCCGTAAGCTCAAGTACAGCGCTTCGCAGTTTGGCATTGTCCCCGATCAGGGCACCGATATGGGCCCCGCATTCCGCAAGGCACTGGATGCCATCCGCTCTGCACAGAAGGCAGGCGACTGCGCAGTCCTTGTCCTGGACAAGGGATGCTACGATTTCTATCCCGAAGGGGCAGTCAGGAAAGAACTCTACGTCAGTAATCACGATCAGGACAATCCCAAAAGCATCGCCGTCCTTGTGGACGGTATGCACGACGTCACTATTGACGGCAGCGGAGCCGACATTATGTGCCACGGCACAATGATCCCCGTCGTCATACAGAATTCCCGTCGCATAACCCTGAAGAACCTGCACATCGATTTCAGGACACCCCACATCGGACAGGCCGAGATCGTAAAAATTACACCCCAGGGTACAGTCCTAAAGACAGCACCGTGGATGAATGCACGCGTCAGTCCCGACGGCCGTCTGCAGCATTTCTGTGACGAGGGACATGGCGCACAATGGGTCTGCACCCCACAGGCAGCCATAGCATTCGACAAGGAAACCCGCCACATTGTCTACAGGACCAGCGATGTCGTCCTGTGGCCGCAGAAAGCCAGGCAGACAGGTCCCGACACCTTCCTGATGGAAGGATGGCACAACGAGCGCCTCGGTGTCGGCAATATCCTGGCACTGCGCGACTGGTCACGTCCCACTCCCGGTATCTTCCTTGCCGGGAACAAGGATACCAGGATAATCAACACCCAGGTACACTATGCCGACGGCATGGCACTTGTCGCCCAGCTATGCGAGAACATCACACTCGACCGCTTCTGCGTATCGTTGCGCGGAGCAGACGACCCCCGTTATTTCACCAGTCAGGCAGATGCGACCCATTTCAGCGGTTGCAAGGGAAGCATTATCAGCCGTAACGGCCTGTACGAGCACATGATGGATGATGCCATCAATGTACACGGGACATACGTCAAGGTCCTCGAGCGCATCAACGACACCACCCTGCGCTGCGCCTATCAGCACGGGCAGTCATGGGGATTCGACTGGGGCTATGCCGGTGACCAGGTATCCATAGTCCGCAGCCGCACTATGGAGAAACTCGACTGCGGTCCCCTGCATGTCAGCAGCATCAGCAATCTTCAGGACGGCACGGACAACCTCTTCGGTCAGAAGGAGATGATTATACGGTTCGACCATACCTTGCCTGCCGAGGTCACCCCCGACGGAGCCTACGGCATAGAGAACCTCACCTGGACGCCATCCGTATATTTTACACACAATACCATACGCAACAACCGTGCACGCGGTTCCCTGTTCTCCACACCTCGCAAGGTCGTATGCGAGAACAATTTCTTCGACCATACCAGCGGTACCGCCATACTGCTTTGCGGTGACTGCAACGGATGGTACGAGACAGGCGCATGCCGGGATGTCCTCATCCGCAAGAACCGCTTTCTCAATGCCCTCACCAGCCCCTTCCAGTTTACCAATGCCGTCATCAGCATCTACCCCGAGATACCCGAGCTGGACAGACAGAAGGAATATTTCCACGGAGGTCCCCTTGCAGGCAACAAGTACGCCATACGTATTACCGACAATGTCTTCGAGACATTCGATAATCCCCTGCTTTATGCCAAGAGCGTGGACGGACTCCTGTTCCGCAACAACCGCGTAATCCGCAACAACGACTATCCCGCATTCCATTGGATTACCCAGCCCGTAACCCTGGAACGCGTAACCAACTATTCAGACAAATGAGGATAACCGCAATACTGCCACTTGCCCTGCTGCTGACAGTTGCTGTCAGCGCTCAGAACACAGTCCGCTACACCCCCTCTACGGCAGAGTGCATGGATTTCCTGTATAGGAATATGTCCCTTCCCGACAGCGTTGACTACCCCCACAGCTACTGGAAGGAGCAAGTCCGTCTTGCCCTCCGCACACGACGGGAAATGTCATGGGGAGACAGCGTTCCTCGCTGGGAATTCCTCCATTTCGTACTCCCCGTCCGCGTCAACAACGAATCCCTCGACAATGCACGCGAGGTCATATACCGCCAGCTGGCTCCACGTCTCAAGGGCCTCACCATGCAGCAGGCCGCGCTCGAGGTCAACCACTGGTGCCACGAGCACGTCAGCTACCGTCCCAGCGACGCACGCACCTCCTCACCCCTTGCTACCATGGCAAATGCCATAGGACGATGCGGCGAGGAAAGCACCTTTACCGTAGCAGCACTGCGTTCGGTAGGCATTCCTGCCAGGCAGGTCTACTGCCCGCGCTGGGCACATACGGATGACAACCATGCATGGGTCGAGGTCTGGATCTGCAACTCAGGCCCGGCCCGTACAGGCTCCTGGCATTTCATGGGCGCCTGCGAGCCCGAGGCAACACTTGACCGCGGCTGGTTCAACTGGGCAGCAAGTCGCGCCATGCTCGTCCGTACTTACGACCAGGAAGGCAACGAGATACAAACCACCAGCACCTATGCACCAACCAAGACCCTCAAGGTCCACGTCGTAGACAATGCCGGCAACCCCGTCAGCGGAGCAACGGTAGACTTCCGCCTCTATAACTATTCCGAGTTCTACCCCTTGCACACCGCCGTTACCGACGACCAGGGCAACGCCCAGTTTACGACAGGCTACGGCGACCTGCAGGTATGGGTCAGCAAGAATGGCAGGTACGGCGTAAAAAAGGCAGATGCCTATACCACCCGGATGACCATAGTGCCATGTTACGCCTCAGGCTCCTCATGGACCGAGGAATACGACTGGCACGTACCCAGCACCCATCTCCAGGAACCCGACCGTTCCTTCGTCGACACCGTCAGCGAGAACGGACGCCTGCTGATGAACGAGGACAGGATTCGCACCGCATACCAGCAGAATACCTTCTATGCCGGTGATAACCAGCTGCTCAGACAGGCAAGGAGCAACTGGCAGGTAATCCGGGACTTCATCAACCAGGGACACCCCAACGCCGGCTTGGTCATAAAGGGCCTGAGCGAAAAAGACCTCCGCGATGTAACAATGGAAGTCCTTCGTGACGCCTGTCTCATGCCCCTGGCAGGACTGCAGAGTGGGGGAGTGCGCGTCTCCACAGAGCCCCTTCGCCCCTACGTTGCATTCATGCAGAAGAATTTCAGACCTATGACAGCTGCCGAATGGATATCATGGGTAGAGAAAAATATCACCGTCGACGATACAGACAATCCCAAGGGACTCGCAATGTCCGTCACCGGCATATACCGCAACCGCCGCTGCGATTCCACCAGCCGCGAGCTCTTCACCGTTGCCGGAGCCCGTGCCCTCGGTCTCAGGGCTGAGCTGAATCCCGTAGGAAAAGCCGTCGTCCAGGGCCTGTCCCTGGCAACTGAAGGAACCGCATTGCCCCCAATGGGAACCCTGAAGCTGGACGTTCCTGCAGACGTAATGTACTATCACGGTTACACCGTATCACGTATGGTAAACGGCCGTCCGATGTCCCTGGACTATGCCGACGACGACCCTACCGTCACACACAAGTTCCGCGAGGGACTCCAGCTTCCTGCCGGAGACTACCTCCTCACCACAGGCACACGCCTTGCTGGCGGAGACGTCCTTACACACAGCGTCATGTTCACACTCCCCGCAGACCGGACCACCACCGTTCCCGTCATCTTCCGCAAGAGCGACAGGAGCGTCCGTAGCGACCTCCACCTCGATGACAGCGAGAAAAATGCAAGTGCAACCTCGATACAATGCGCCCAATAACATGATACTGGAAGTCTGTTGCGAAAATATCCCAAGCGTCCGTGCAGCCATACAAGGCGGAGCACAGCGCGTCGAGCTCTGCCGTGACCTCGAGCAGGACGGCATGACCCCCGACCCACAGACGATAAGCCAGGCAATAGCCCTCTGCCATCCCGCAGGTGTCCGCGTGCACGTCCTCATAAGGCCCCGTGCAGGCAATTTCGTCTATACCCCAGAGGAACTGGACCAGATGCTTGCAGATATCAGTACGGCACTGCAGCTCGGAGCCGACGGTATAGTCATCGGGGCACTCACCCCCGACGGAGACATAGACCTCCAGCAGACCCGGCAGATGGTACAATATGCCCGTCAATGCAACAGACAGGTCAGCATTACCTTCCACCGCGCCTTTGACGTCTGCAACAATCCCCTCCAGGCACTCGACCAGATTATCCGTCTCGGATGCGACCGCATCCTCACATCCGGTCAGCAGCCTACTGCCGGGCAGGGCATCCCCCTGCTTAAGGAACTCGTCCTGGCAGCCCGCGGCAGAATCACAATACTCTGCGGCGCAGGAGTCAATCCCCATAACGCCGCCCAAATCCTGCACGAAACCGGTGCCACCGAACTCCACGGTTCCCTGCGCACAGGCACCGTCACAGACCCCGACAAAGTAGCTAGTATAATTCATAATTCATAATTGACAATCCATAATTCATAATTCATAATTATAATTTGTATATTTGCAGCATGAATCGTAATATTGTTTTCAGTATACTTCTGTTTTTTGTCTCGTTGTGCGCTTCTGCGCAGAACTGGGACCATATTCAACATTCGGGTGAATACTACTATGGAGTAGGACGTGGTGCAACACGCGAGGAAGCCACCAAGCGTGCGATGGCAGAGCTTATCGAGATGATTGCTACACACGTGTCAAACGAGTTTGTCGACATTGACGAAATAACGGATGCCAATGGAAATACAGACCATAAATCACGTGTCCTTAACTGCATTAAGACATACTCCCAGAGCACGTTGACCAATGTGCAGAAATAGCTAATCAATCAAATACCATGAATACATCACACAAGCAATTATCCGGTCTTGCGAAGACCGTCCTGATGTCGCTGCTATTGCTTACTACAGGCATCAGCAGGGCACAGAAGATGGCAGTGACATTCGATGCGCCGCAAGAGGAGCCAAAAAAATGGAGCAAAACATACTGGCATGATGCCATGAACCTATCCATCCTTTCATGGAACAATGACAACATCGTGGTATACTCGTTCTCCCAACAGCTGTACCTGGCACGAATCGACAAGAATTTCAACATCCTGGAGAGCTCAACCACCAAAATCGGGGAAAGCCGTCTGCTCGACGACTATCTACTTAGGATATGGCACAAGGAAGACAGCATATATGCCGTTACCCGCGAAGGCAGCGACATATACCTGCATTCCTTTGACACCAACACCCTTCAGCACAAAAAGGCAAGACTGATCTACACAATAAGCAAACACGCATGGTCATTGATGGCTACGCCCGTCGATATCAAATGGTCACGGAACAACGAATATATCGCCCTCGTAGTCCGGCACATTCCGAAAAGGTCGAAACTGGGCAAAGAGAAGGTTCTGCACGAGTTCTGCCTGTATGACAGGAATTTCAATCCCATAGGTAGCGGAATCTTCGATCCTATAGAGTTTCCAACTCTGCCAGGATTAGGCTTCGGTTACGCCTCGTCGTGGACGCTTACGGACAACGGAGAAATAGTCTTCGCCTCGCTCAAGGCAGCACGTAAGCCCAAGAAATACCCCGAATTCGGCGCTACCGCCACACAAATGGAAATCGGACTGTTCCGGGACGGTAAACTCACGACATACTCGGTTCCTAACGTCTACAGGGGAAATCTCCCAGTCGGCACCCAGAACAGCATCGAAGGCATAGACGAGCACGAAGACCCCAACCATGTTTCCATGAGCCTCAAGACCGGAAGCATCATGGGCTATGACGGGAAAACCATGATGCTGTACTTCCTGAACACACTATACCGATATTCGTTCCAGGACAACACGGTCACGCCTCTCATTGCCATGCCGTTCTGTCTCGAACCCACATACAACAGCTCTGGCATGTCGAGCGTAATAGACGACGAGGACGGCGGATACATAATCTATGGCGGCAGCGGTTTCGCGTGGATACCACGGGATGTCAACAAATCCTTTGTCGGAAATTGGGGAGGAGCACGTAAATTCTTAAACTGGCGCACAAGCGCACAGACCACCCAAAGTCTGACTTTCCTCTACAACGGCCGCCTCTACCACGTTGCCGATGTAGAACGATATACAAGCTACATCATCGGTGGCAAGCAAGAGCATCTGGAACCCCAGCTGATCAGCGTTGACAAGGACAGGAAGATGGACGCCTGCAACCTGGACGCCGCAGGTTTCTACTATTTCTACCGTGTAAGCGACAACCGCCTCGTATTGTGGCAGAGAAACCTGAAAGTAGACGGAAAGAAGTGCCAGCGTTTCGGCTTCGTGGACTTGCCATAGCTTACCTTTGCGCCCGTTTAACAAGTAATCAGACTCGCCATATGTTCACTATTTGTTCAGTATTTGTCCAGTATATGTCCAGTACTTGTACAGTATATAACTGAACAAATAGTGCATTAATAACGGGCAAATAGTGTGCAAGTACTGGACAACGACCGAAGGTGGTACGAAGGTGAACAGTGAGTAAGGTATAACAATAATATAAATGAGATAGGACAATGAAAATCAAAGGTACTGGTTTGGGACTGATGGTCCCCAAGAAGATGAGTATTGGTAACGTGACATTCTATAGGCGTCAGGGACAGCTGGTTGCACGTGTGTCGGATTCGTTGGAAAAGCGCAGCAATACGCTGGCACAGTTTAAGCAGCGCCAAAGGATGCGCCACACAATTGCGCTGTGGAAGACACTGAAGTATTGCGAAACGATGTTTACAGAGCGGGGTAATGCATATCAGGACTTTGCATCGATAGCCAACAGGCTGCCAATAGTATATGTAGAGAGATTACATATGACTAATGCATCGTTTCTGATGCCAGGCATCCCCATAAGCGATGGCAATTTGCTTGCGTTGCATCAGGAATTGACAGAGGTTGACGGCGTTCCTGCATTTATTACCGGCCTGAAATATGGTGAGCGCAATTTCCGTGAGAAACTGTGGCTATATACTGCTGAACAGACAATGGAGGGCCCTATGCCAAGGGTTAGGTTCCATAAGCGCGAGGTGTCGAGGCGCGAGATGACCGTGGTGGATGGTCAGTTGGCACTGGTCGGTGAGGAGTTTGCCGATGAGAATAAGGGGTGGGCACTGGTCCGGATTGACCGTGACCGCTGTTCGCCTCAGACCATCGTCACACGTTGCACGCTGTACGAACAGTACACCACAGACGAGGCACTGCAATCTGCTGCCAAGAGCTACGGCGGACTTACACAAACACCATTCCTGAAACCTCAGTAATTGGACCTGGGAGTCTATGGTTCCCTGTGTGTTGCCTTGGGATGAGGGTTCCATTGTTCATTGAGTTCGCCCATCAATAATCAATAGTATAACTGCAATGAACTTGTTGGTGGCATGGATATAACCATTTAATAGGTCAGGCCGAAGTGCCAGAGGGGGATGATGTTGCCGTAACCTGTTTCGATATCATCCTTTACAACGTAGCCTTGGTCTGCATCCTGTATCTGTATCTGTTTTTTCTTTTTGCCTCCGACCTCAAAGGTTTTGCCGTCTATCTCAAAATCGCTAATACGTGAACTGATTACATCTGTTGTTACGCGCATTTGGTTATAGAAGAAGGTTTCGCGTATATTGCCAATATCCGTACTTTCGTGTCCAAGAATGTATGCCAGGTTTGTGTTGTCGAGATATACCTTTTCGACCTTGCCCAGACCTCGTATTCCACCTGTATCATTGCGTAGCTGTCCTATCATACCAGCCTGCTCCATATATAGGAAATAGTCTGGCAGAACGTTACGGCTCACACCTATTACTGCACCCAGTGACTCCATCACCGGCTTGAACGGAACGCTCTGGGCTATGACGGCAAGCAGTTTCTTCAGTTTCCTGCCTGTTGATGAATTCATGTGGGAATATTGTGGAATGTCAACCTCCATCGTCTGGTTTATAATCTGACGTAGGCGCATTTCATAGTATCCCTCGTTGGCGAACGGGTAATATCCTTTCTGAAGATAGTCCCTGAAGAGTGGCAGCGGATGACTGACTGCTTCAAGTGTGGCTTTATGTTGCAGGATTTCGTCCAATGTATATACTGGGGTGTATATTTCATGGAACAATGCCAGATATTCCCTGAATGAGAGTCCTTGCATTGTGAATATCGGTGCACGTCTGCTCAGATCAGAGAATCCTTTGTAGATATCAAGTATGGAGGAGCCGGTAAATCCTACCTTCAGGTTATGATAGGTGTCATAGATTATTTTAAGTTCCCGTGACCAGTTCTCATATTTATGGATTTCGTCAATAAATATCTGGTTACCTCCTTCCTTGACAAACTCATCTACAGTGTCAACGAGAGTATGGGTTGAGAAATATAGATGGTCAGCTGCAATATATAGTATATTACTGCTGTCCCTGTTTTTCTTGATATACTGAAGGATCATTGTTGACTTTCCGACACCGCGTGGACCAACGAGTCCGAACATTCGGGATTGCCAACTTACCTGGTCGTACATATATCTGTGGAATGTTGAAGTTGTTTGCTTCAACTGACTTTCCATGAATTCAATAAGTGCAATATCCATATTTGTAGCTTTTTTACTGCAAATATAGTAAAATTGCACTGTAGTAGTGCACAAAATTAAAAAAAATGCACTATCGCAGTGCATTTCTTATTGTTTAGGGGTCCGTTATATCAGAACTTGAGAACGGTGCCGCCCCAGCTGAGTCCGACACCGAAGCCTGTTACGAGGACGTCCATCCCGGGTTGGATGATTCCGTTGTCGAGGCATTCCCTGAGGCCTATCATGACGGTTGACGATACGGTGTTGCCCTTGGTAGTGAGGTCGGCATGGAACTTCTCCTTGGGTATGCCGCATGAGCGGCGCAGGGTATTGAGCATGTACTTGTTGGCCTGGTGGAAGACGAAGTAGTCGATTTCGTCCAGTGTCCTGTTGTTCTTCTTTAGTACATTCTCGACCAGTGGCGGCACATTGTCCACGGTGAAGTAGTATATGCCAGAGCCGTCCATGTAGATGTAGTCGTCGCGGTGTACGTGGCCGTCTGCATCGGTAAATTCGGCTCCTGTAGGTGCCATGTGGCGCGAGGCACCGTTCTTGACAATGAGCTTCTCTGCTCCGCTGCCGTCGGTACCCAGTACGAAGTCGCCTATCTCGGCTATGCCGTCGGTGGAAATGAGGCATGCGGCGGCTCCGTCACCGAATATTGTACGGTTGCCTACATCCAAGGGGTGCAGGTATTTGTTATAGGTTTCCGCGGTCAGTAGCAATACATTTTGGGCAATGCCACCTGCTATCAAGCCTTTGGCCACGGCCAGTCCATAGATGCATCCCGAGCAACCCAGATTATAATCAAAGGCGCCGGCAGATGTGGGGATGCCCAACCTGTGCTGCAACACGCATGATGTAGAGGGCAGGAAATAATCCGGACTCTGCGTGCAAAGCAGAACAAAGTCTATGGTCTTGGGGTCAATCTGATGCTCTTCGAACAGTTTTCTCGCTGCCTTTTCTGCCATGTCGCCTGCTGTTTCGTCCTCGCCTGCCAGATGGCGTGATTCAACACCCACCTTGCTGAGTACCTTCTCGCCTGTCCAGTCGGGGAAGTCCTTGAGCAGTTCCTCGTTGCTGAGGACCTTCTCGGGCAGATAATATGATATAGCCTTGATGTATGCCATAGTATATTGTATTAATTTTTGTCGGTATATGTTATTTCTTGATCACTAACACGTGGTCAGGGGTTTCAAGTGTGTCGGGCAGTGTTATGCTGAGGCCGTTCTTCCTGTCGAATGTGTACCGGAGCTTCCCGCCGCCTATGAAGTTGCTTACGCTCCTGGGCTTCTTGTCGAGCGGTATTGTTACTGTCCTTGTACCGCCCTTTGTGACATGGACGTAGACGGTCGTGCCCTTCTGTGTGGTAGCGCCCCATTCGCAGGGTAGGACAGGACCTGCCGTTGTGTTGTAGAGTGTAACGCCGTAGGTGTCCATCCATTCGCCAAGTTCCTTCAGGCGGTTCAATGCTGTTGTCGGAAGCTGGCCGTTGGGCTGGGGACCTATGTTGAGGAGCAGGTTGGCGCCTTTGCCTGCGGTTTCTGTAAGCAGGCGTATGATCTGGGCGGTTGACTTGTAGTTCTGGTCAACGACCTTGTATCCCCACATACCGTTCATGGTCTGGCAGGTTTCCAGGGGCAGGCGGCTGACCTGTGCGGCCTTGTCCACGAAACCTGCGGTGTTCTCGCCTGGCAGGTCGCGCTCGAATATCTGGAAGTCCTCGCCCTCGAAGGGTTTCATGTGGTGGTTGTTGCCTACCAGGCATTGGGGCTGGAGCTTGTGTATCAGTGCGTACTGCTCCGGCAGCTGCCAGTCAAAGGGCGTGGGGTCGCTGTCGTGATCCCACCAGCCGTCGAACCAAATTGCGCCTATCTTGCCATAGTTGGTGAGCAGTTCGGTAAGCTGGCTGTTCATGAAGCGGTAGTAGTGTGGCCAGTCGCCTGTGGATGCGGTGTCCTTGCCGCAGTGACGGCCTGTGCGCCCCATGGGGTAGTCGTCGCGCATCCAGTCGATGTGGCTGTAGTAGAGGTGCAGGCGTATGCCTTCCTCGTGGCAGGCATCTGCCAGTTCCTTGATGATATCCCGCTGGAACGGGGTAGCTTTGACGATGTTGTAGTCGCTCTGCTGGGTATTCCACATGCTGAACCCGTCGTGGTGCCTGCTGGTGAAGCAGATGTACCTTGCTCCGGCTGCCTTGATAGCGCGTACCCATTCGCGGGCATCGAAGCGGTGGGGATAGAATGCGTCCGCTGCCTTGGCGTATTCGTTGCGGTCGGGTACGTAGTTCTGCAGATACCATTCGCCCTGGGCAAATGTGCTGTATATTCCCCAGTGCAGGAATATGCCCAGCTTGTCGCCGCTGAATTCCTCGCGTGCCTTCAGGTTCTCGGCAGACGGGGTGTATGTCTGGGCCTGTGAGGCTATTGCGGCAAATGCCAGGGTAAGTGCGAAGAGTATCTTTCTCATGCTGCAAATATAGTGAAATTTATTGTATTTGCCCAATGATACCTACATTTTGGCCATTGCCTGCTCGAGGTCGGCAATGATATCGTCGACATTCTCGATGCCTACGGACAGGCGTACGAGGTCGGGCGAGATGCCTGCCTCGCGCAGCTGCTGGTCGGTAAGCTGGCGGTGTGTGTGGCTTGCGGGGTGCAGGACGCAGGTGCGTGCATCGGCAACGTGTGTTACGATTGAGATGAAGTCAAGGTTGTCCATGAAGCGTATTGCCTCCTCGCGGCTGCCTTTAAGACCGAAGGCTATTACGCCGCATATCCCGTCGGGCAGGTATTTCCTGGCCAGTTCGTACTGTGGATTGTCGGGCAGTCCTGCGTAGTTGACCCATCCGACCTTGGGGTTCCCGGCAAGCCATTCGGCTACCTTCTGTGCATTTGCGCAGTGCTGGCGCATGCGCAGTGCGAGTGTCTCGAGTCCCAGGTTAAGCAGGAACGAGTTCTGCGGTGCCGGTATGGAGCCCAGGTCGCGCATCAGCTGTACGACCAGCTTTGTGGTGAATGCCATCTTGCCGAATGACTGGGTATAGGTGAGCCCGTGGTAGCTGTCGTCGGGCGTGGTGAGCCCGGGGAACTTGTCCTTGTGAGCATCCCAGTCAAAGTTGCCGCTGTCCACGACTGCACCGCCAACCTGTGTTGCATGTCCGTCCATGTACTTGGTGGTGGAGTGGGTGACGATGTCGGCTCCCCACTCGAATGGGCGGCAGTTGACGGGTGTGGCGAATGTATTGTCGACAATCAGGGGTACACCGTGCCTGTGAGCCATGTCAGCAAAGCGCTGGATGTCGAATATCTTGCCTCCGGGGTTGGAGATTGTCTCTCCGAAGAAGGCCTTGGTATTCTGGCGGAAGCATGCCTCTATCTTCTTGTCATCCCACTCGGGGTCGACGAAGGTGCACTCGATGCCGAGTTTCTTGAGCGTAACACCGAACAGGTTGAACGTGCCTCCGTATATGTTGTTGGACGTGATGATGTGGCCGCCTGCCTCACAGATATTGAAGATGGCATAGAAATTGGCAGCCTGTCCGCTGGATGTCAGCACGCAGCCTACACCGCCTTCAAGGGCGGCTATCTTCTGTGCAACGGCATCGTTGGTGGGGTTTGCAAGACGTGTATAGAAATATCCGTTGTCCTTCAGGTCAAACAGGCGTGCCATCTGGTCGCTTGTCTCATAACGGAACGTGGTGCTCTGGTAGATGGGGAGCTGCTGGGGCTCGCCTTTCTTGGCTTTCCATCCGCCGTGGATGCAGATGGTCTCAAGGTTCTTTTTCATATTATTATATCGAATTACTGCACGAAGTTATAAAAAATATCGGATATAGCCATTGTTGAGGGCAAAAAGGTTGTATTTGTGTCAGTCATATATACGGTCGTGCATTTCCTTGTCCTCCATGAAACAGGGGTGTACGGGTCCGAAATCGTGACCGAAAACGTATTCGGCACCGAGTGAAATGGCGCGCTGGATGAATTCCTCGCCCTTGGCTACTGCCTTGTCCAGGCTGTAGCCCTTGGCAAGGTATGTCGCAATGGCGGAGGCGAAGGAATCACCTGTTCCGTTTACGTTGTTTGTCTTGATCTTTTCCTTGCGGAACTCCGTGACACGGTCGGTCCCGCGGTTATAAAGGTAGTCGCACAGCATGCCGTCGCGCTCGATGGACTTTACTATTACCGAGCATCCGCTTTGTGCCAGTGTGCGCAGGTCTTTCTCCACATCCTGTACGGGATGTCCCAGCAGGACAGCGGCCTCGCGGTAGTTGGGGGTGATGAGTGTCGCCAGTGGAAATAGGAGCTCGCGATATGCTGCAATTGCCTCGTCGTCGACCAGCTTCTCGCCTACGCTGTTTACGATTACGGGGTCTATGACCTTGATTACATCGGGATATTCCTTCAGTTTGCCGGCTACGCCCTGGATGATTGCCTTGGACGGGAGAACTCCTGTCTTTACGCACTGGGCACCTACATCGCCCAGGAAGGACTCGGTCTGTGAGACTATCAGGTCAACGGGCAGGTGGGTTATGCTCTTGACGTGGCGGGTGTCCTCGTCGACAATGGCTGTGAGTGCACATGCGGCATAGCCGCCGCAGGCGGTAATTGCCTTGATGTCTGCCTGCATGCCGGCAGAGCCCAGGGGCTCGCTGCCTGCAATCAGGAAAACTATGTTGAGTTGTTTCTTCATCCGAACGGTTATTTATATTCTGGTCCGAAGGCTACGGTATCAGCAGCGATGAGTCTCCGTAACTGAGGAAGCGGAAGTCGTGGGCGAGTGCATAATCGTATATTGTGTGCCAGTCGCCGCTGTAGTCCCTGCCGGGCTGGTTGATGAATGCTGATACCAGCAGCAGCAGTGTGCTTTGCGGCTGATGGAAATTGGTAACCATCATCTGCACGATCTTGTAGTCGTATCCGGGGGCTATGATAATCCTGGTGCTGGATTGCAGCACGTCAAGGTCGAACCGGTCCATATATCCGAGCAGTGACGTAAGAGCTTCTGTCGCTGGTATTGCAGGTGTCCCGTCGCTATATGGCATCCATTGGGGAACGTGCAGTTCCCCGGCATCGCCTGTTGCCTTGCCCGAGAGCATGAGCTGTCTGGCGGTGACTCCCATGTAATAGAGGCTTTCCAGCGTACGGACGCTGGTCGTGCCTACGGCGATTGCTCTGGCATCATGGGCAAGGAGCTTGCGGACGGATTCGCGCTGCACGGCAATATGCTCGGTGTGCATGTCGTGGTCGCCTATCTCCTCGGATTTCACGGGCTTGAAGGTTCCTGCTCCTACGTGCAGGGTGACCTCCTCGCGTTCTATGTCATGTGCATCCAGTGCATCGAGTACCTGGGGGGTGAAGTGCAGGCCTGCGGTTGGGGCTGCAACGCTACCTTTTATCTTGCTGTAGACGGTCTGGTATGTCTGCAGGTCGCTTGCTTCGGTTTTGCGGTTTAGGTACGGTGGAATGGGCAATTCTCCGCATGCTTCGATTATTTCGCTCCAAGTATGGTCGCCATTCCAGGTGAACTGTATGACCTGGCTGGTTCCGTTTGTACCTATGCGTTCTGCCGAGAGTATGGTGTCCTTCCCGTCTATGCTCAGGGTGCGGTTCAGCAGTCCCTGCTTCCATTTCTTGCTGTTGCCTACCAGGCAGTACCACTGGCATTTGCCGCGGCAGGAAAAGTTCTCCTGATACTCGGCAGGCAGGGCTGGCTCCAGGAGGAATATCTCGATAAGTGCACCCGGCTGACAGGTATCCGTGGCGGTTTCCTTATGGAAATGGAGTCTTGCGCGGATGACTTTCGTATTGTTGAACACCATGAGGGCTCCCTTGGGAAGGTGGTCGGGAATGTTGCGGAAAACGTCCTGGGTAATGTTGCCGTGGCGGTATATCAGCAGTTTGCTGCTGTCACGTTGCGGCAGCGGATATTTTGCAATCCTGTCGTCGGGCAGATGGTAGTTGTAGTCCCTAATATGTATGTGTTTTGGTTCCATTTAGGAATATTTTGTGCGCAAAGTTACGACTTTTCGCTCTTTTTTGTTAATTTTGGTGCGGGAAAATCACTAAAACTAAATATTCAGTCATGAAAAAATCATTATTTCTCTTACTGGTGGCATTCTTGACGACATTTGGCGTCAGTGCTCAGAGTAACGGTGAATCGGGTAAGGCTGACAGGGTGCCTGTAAATCGTAATGCCTATCCTGACTATGTTGACCCGCAGGAGGCGTGGGAACCGGAGCCAAGCCTGCTCAAGTACAAGCAGATGGCAGGAAACAGTGACCGTGCAAAGGCTATGCGCAGGGCTGCTGCCAGTGAGTTTCCGGATCATTGGGACAATGCTGATTTCAAGCATTTCCCAGCAGTATTCAACCAGAGCGGCGGCTCGTGCGGTTCCGCAAGCCGAATCAGCTATATGTTCACTCACGAGATGAACTCGTTCCGTGATGCCGATGCATCGGACCTGTACAACCGCTATCCTTCACACTTTGTTTGGCTGCTGACCTATGGTAACAGCGGCAAGGATGCGTTTGTGCAGTATGTGGGTGTGCCAAGTGCCAAGACCTATGGCGGTATCACTACGAGCAGCATCTACGGAAGTAATGCAGATACCCAGGACCCGGACTTTGGTTGGATGCAGGGCTATGACAAATGGTACGAGGGTTTCTTCAACCGTATGCAGAAGCCTACGCACATCCCTTATCATCTGGGTACCGAGGAAGGTCGCCTGGCTGCAAAGGCATGGCTGTACAACCATGCAGGAGACGAGGATTTCCACAGTGGTGGTCTGATTGGCCTTGGTGTAGCCAGCGGCGGTAACTGGAAGAGGATTCCCAGTACGACGAACAATGCTGCTGCAGGCGTGGTGAACATGTACTATGTCCATGCCTGGGGAACGAGTGTCGACCATGCCCTGACAATGGTCGGTTGGGATGACCGTATCGAGTTTGACCTGGACGGTAACGGTATTGCCGGTGAGGTGGACAAGGACGAGGTAGGTGCCTGGATTATCGTAAACTCGTGGGGTGACTGGTGTAATGGCGGTTTCATCTACTGTCCATACGCAAATGCAGGTCCTACGGGCTCCAAGTATGGCGGCAGTTGGGGCGGCTATTGGACAGGTGAGCTGTACAAGGTCCGCAAGAACTATCGTCCATTGCGTACAATAAAGCTGAAGGTTCAGTATAGTCGTCGCAGTGAGCTGAAGCTGCAGTGTGGTATCAGTGACAACCTGACAACCACGAAACCTGACAATACAATAGACATGCATCATTTCCAGTATGCTGGTGACGGTAACTACGGTAATACGAATCCTGCACCAGAGGTTCCGATGCTGGGTAAGTGGAGCGACGGCACTTTACATACCGAGGCAATGGAATTCGGCTATGACCTGACTGACCTGACTGCGGGTTATGACCGTAACAAGCCGCTGAAGTATTTCTTTATCATCAATACCAAGTCGTGGGCTGAAGGTGCAGGCAAGATTCTGGCTGCAAGCCTGATGGACTATGAGCATGATACGGAGGGTATTGAGACTCCGTTTGATTTTGGTGTGAATCCTGATATCGAGGTGCAGAATGCAGGTCAGCAGACTATTATCAGCGTCATCGTGCATGGTGCTGGGTACTATGCTCCTAATTCGCTGTCTATCAAGAACGGCCGTCTGAGTTGGTCGGCTCCTGACTTGAGTAGCCATTCGGTTGTCAGGTATAATATCTATTATGACCAGTATAAGATTGCCGAGACGACTGAGCGTTACTATGATTATGACCAGTCAACGGGTGATGCCCTGTACAGTGTGACTGCTGTTTATGAGGATGGTACGGAGTCGGCAAAGGTGAGCATTTCGACGCCTGTCGAGTCGCAAGGTGCGGATAACAAGGTTATTACGTTCAGCGGTGGTGGTTTCAGTATCCCGGATGTGTTTGCTTCGAGCTATGCCAAGTGTACCATCGAGTTCTTGATTAAGCCTACGAAATTCTCGAACTATGACTGTATGGCTGGTCCTGGCTGGGGTACGTGGCATCAGCATTGTGATGCGAACGGCAAGTATTATTGTGGATGGAATACGGGCAGCGACCGTATTACGAGTTCTTCGGCAATGACCTTGGCGTGGCAGCATATGGCGATTGTGGTCAATGGTAATAAGCTGACCTTGTTCAAGAACGGTACGTCTGTGGGTACGTTGACATCGAGCAATTTCTCTGGTATTGGCGGATTTGGTGAGTATGTGTTTACTAATGGCGGTAATGGTCAGTTTGCCAAGTATGACGAGATTCGTATATGGAGTACTACCCGTACGGCAACGGAGCTGAAGGGTGGCAATTCGGGGAAGGTGGAATATACCGGTGATATGTTGCCTGCTGAGTTGCTGGCGTATTACAAGGGTGATACTTTCCAGGGCGAGGATGGTAATACATATCTGCGTGACTGCGTGGGTGGACATCATGCAAGGTTGCTGGATGATAACTATGCCGAGGAAATTGATAACAGTTTGGTGCTGAAGCTTCCTACGACGACAACGACAACGCTGAAGGTTAATAATCCTGGTACTGTGTATGCCAACATGCCTGTAACACTCAGTGCTACGCGCAGTTATAATGTGAAGAGTATTTCGTGGACAATTCCTGAACTGGGTATCGAGAATCTGGAAACACGTGAGCCTAATGTTACGTTCACCCGCGAGGGTACGTTTGACGTGACTGTGAATGGTGTGAACTATGCGGGGCTTGAGAAGACGAATACTATACAGGTTACGGTTGTCAGGAACGAGGAGCCGGTGGATGCTACGTTCAGGGTTACGTCAACCCTTGTGAATGCTGGTGACCGTGTAAGCTTTATTCCGAACAGCGATCAGCCGGGTTGTTCGTACAAGTGGCATTTCGAGGGTGCTGAGGTCGAGGATGTCAACAGTACCAGTGCTGCGGCTACGTACAAGACTGCGGGTGTGAACACGGCTACGCTGACGGTGACTGCTCCTGATGGACGCAAGGCGAGCTCGAGCGTGGATATCACTGTCCGCAGGGTGGCTCCTGTTGCTGATTTCGAGGTGGATAACTCGATACTGAAGAAGGGTGAGAGTATCACTATGACCAGTACCAGCAAGTATGAGCCTACTGAGTTTGAATGGATTCTGGCCAACAACTCGGGTACGACTGTTATCAAGGGTGCGGGTGCTGAATATAGCTACACGCCTGAGGAGAGTGGTCGCTACAGTATTACGCTGAATGCTGCTAACGATGTGGGTCATAATAGTACGACCAAGGAGAATGTCTTTGTCGTTGCAAATGATGACAGTAAGAATGGCTTGCTGTTTGGCGATGGCTACAAGACGGCGCGTGCGGATTTCCAGAGGCAGCCGATTGCTGTTGGAACTAAGGTTGCATATACGGTGGATTTCTGGGCAAATATCAACAAACTGCAGAATTATTGTCTGGCAATGGGCAAGGAAGGCGTATGGGAGATATATGCTGACGAGAATGGCTGTCTGTATCTGGAATCAAACGGCACTTTGGCTCAGTCGAGTGCTGGCTATATAATTCCGGGTGAGTGGCATAACTATTGTGTAAGGCATACGACAACGGGTACGGTAAGCTTCTATCGCGATGCTGTGATGTATGGTACTATGCAGACGGGTACGTATGCGGGCATGCCTGAGTGTTCGACGTTCTCAATCGGTACGTTGAGCGAGGATGGCGGCAACAAGTCAGGCAAGCCGTTTGTGGGTGCTATTGACGAACTTCGTTTCTGGGGCTCGTCTCTGACTGCTACAAATATGCAGAAATATATAAACCGTCACCTCGACGATGCTGAAACTCTGGTAACGGAGACTGCAAAACTGCTGGCATACTATGACTTCAACCAGAGCAGCGGCTCTGTAATTCCTGACCGTACGGGCCTGGGTAACAATCTGACACGCTACAACTTTGGTCCCGAGGGTGATGCGTGGGGCTTGAGCATGGGTGTGTTCACTCTGGATTTCACAAAGCCGGTATCGGAGGATGTTACTACGAAGAAGGTATCTAACAATAAGCGCGCGTTTGCACGTAGTAATGAGATTGTCAACAATACTATTGCAAACCGTTTCTACAAGATTACGGGCTGGACGCTGGAGAATACTACGGTCAAGGATGGTATAACGACGGGTGTTCATGTGGATGTCAACAAGAACAGTGACTTTACTTGTACTACCGGCTGGGATGAATTCGCTGACCTTACTAACCACAAGGCATACCAGGTGGCTACTCTGGATCCTGGCTTCTACACGCTGACGGTAACCTTTGGACAGCATGGTGCTGCAGGTGACAGTTATCTGGTTGCTGCTGAGGGTGACCTGGGGCTTCCGGATGCGGACAAACTGAACGAGGCTCTTGGCTACAATAGCCTGACGGGTGACGGTAGCAGTACGTGCTCGATGCAGTTCCTGGTGGACGAGACGAAGCAGATTTCATTCGGTGTATTGGTGGGCAGTATGTCGGGACGTAACATCTTTACAATACAGAAGTTCCAGATGAAGAAGTCTCCGGTTGAGGTGATTACTGGTATTGGTGATGTGAAGGCAGACGGAACGGATGTTGAGAATCGTGGCTTCTATGACTTGCAGGGACGCAGGTTGCAGAGTATTACTGCTCCTGGCCTGTACATAGTGAACGGTAAGAAGGTTATGATAAAGTGATGTAGGTTTGTATATAGAAAATGAGAGGGCATCGTGGGTGATGTCCTCTCTTTTTTTGTTATATATGTGTCTGCTGGAAATCTTACATTACTATTTCGACCGGGCAGTGGTCGCTGCCCATTATCTCCTGGTGTATTGATGCTGACTGGATTTGGGGTATCAGCCGGTTACTGACGATGAAGTAGTCTATACGCCAGCCTATGTTCTTGCCGCGGGCACCCATGCGGTAGCTCCACCACGAGTACTGGTCCTTTGCGTCTGGATAGAAATGGCGGAATGTGTCTGTGAAGCCGCTGTCCAGCAATCGGGTCATCTTCTCGCGCTCGGCATCGGTGAAGCCTGCGTTCAGGTGGTTGGTCTTGGGATTCTTGAGGTCGATCTCCTCGTGTGCGACATTCAGGTCGCCGCAATAGATTACGGGTTTCGTGCTGTCCAGGTTTATCAGGTACTGGCGCAGAGCGTCTTCCCACTCCATACGGTATGGAAGCCTCTTGGGCAGTTGGCCTTTTTCGTCGGAACTCTGGCTGTTGGGCGTGTAGCAGCAGACAAGGTAGAAATCTTCCATTTCAAGGGTGATAAGCCTTCCTTCCTTGTCGTGCTCCTCGATTCCCATGCCGTATGTTATGTTTAACGGCGTGTGACGGGTAAAGACGGCTGTGCCGCTGTAGCCTTTCTTTTCGGCATAGTTCCAGTAACTCTGATAGCCGGGGAACTGCAGGTCTATCTGACCTGCCTGCAACTTGGTTTCCTGTAGGCAGAAGATGTCTGCGTCCAGTGTGTTGAAGGTTTTTGCAAAATCTTTTCCTACGACGGCCCTGAGACCGTTTACATTCCACGAAATCAGTTTCATTGTGTGTATCTTGCTATTGATAATATGTATCCTTCCTCGAGGTGTTCTTCTGTCATGATCTTGATGTTGGTCAGATTCTGGGGCAGGAGTATGTCTTTTATGTTGTCGCGTATTCCTGTGCCTTGCAGTTTGAATACGGCTTCCTTTTGTGTCCAAAGGCGTGTGAATATTATGTCGGATGTGCCTATCTGTGACATTTCGTCATCGTTCATGCAGTATCTGGCTACGCATTCGCTGTATCTCCCCAGGTCCTCTGCGTCTATTCCGACAGGTGCATTGTCGACGGCGCATGCAACAATGCTGTGGCAATGGGACAGGTTGAAATGTATATCTGGGTATTCTTGTAATGAGGGTTTGCCGTGCTCGTTTTCTACAAAGGTGGGCAATCCGGTAATATTGTATTCCTTATCAAGTGCTTCCATAAGCAGTATGTAGGACAGTGTGCATTGGGCTTGCCCGCTGAAATGCCTGTAGCGAAGTGCCTTCTCCCTGCGCCATTGCGGGAGGCGTTGCAAGTCTCGTTGCAGCTGTGCTTCAGTGTACGTCGTTAGTGAGTGTTTGAGATACAGCATTCTGCTCGGATTTGCGGAATTGGATATTCAGGAATTTCTTTATGTTGGTCTTGGGTATTTCGCTATTGGCCGTGCCTTTGATATGGTCGATTTCCCACCAGAGCATACCTAATGCGAAGCAGAAAGATACGATATCGGACATCGGGATGCTCATCCATACACCGCGTTCGGCATAGAACAGGGGCATTATGACAAGGAATGGGATTAGGAATAGTAACTGGCGGCTAACACTGAGGAAGATGCTCTTGCCTGCGTGACCTATGCTTTGGAAGAAGTTGCTGATTACCATCTGGCAGCCTACTATGGGGAATACGCTTACGCAGATGCGGAATCCCTTGCTGCCTATCTCGATGAATTGGGCAGATTCCGGTTCGGCTTTGTTGACAAACAGTCCGACGATGGGCTCTGGGCAGAAGACTCCGATGAAGCATCCTGCTGATGTTATGAGTGATGCGGCAAATATGGTGTATTTAAGGGTTTTCCATACGCGCTCGTTCTGACGTGCCCCCCAATTGTATCCTACTATAGGCTGCATTCCCTGGTTTAGTCCCATGACTATCATGAGGAAGAGGAAGACGATTCCGTTTACAATACCATATGCACCTTTGGCAAGTCCGCCTCCGTATCTGGACATCTGGTTGTTGATGAGTCCGACGACAAGGCATGCGCAGATGTTCATCAGAAAGGGGGATAGACCTATGGTCAGGGTCTGACGGACAATGGTGGCGTCAAGTGCAAAGGTTCCGCGCTGAAAGTGTAATGCATGGTCCTTCCTGCTGAAGAGGGACAGTTCGACTGCAAGTGAAATTGCTTGTGATAGTATTGTGGCAATTGCAGCTCCGCGAATGCCCAGGTTGAACGTCCAGATGAACAGGGGGTCCATAATGGTGTTCAGGACAACGGTGAGCAGTGTGCATCTCATGGCTATGCGTGGGTGTCCTGCAGCACGCAGGACTGCGTTAAGCCCGAAATAGCTGTGGCTTATGACATTGCCAAGGAGAATGATCTCCATATAGTCGCGGGCGTATGATATGTCTTCCTGGCTGGCTCCGAACAGGTATAGCATGGGGTCCATGAAAAACCAGCATGCCAGGGTGAAGGTGAGACCGAGAATGATGTTCAGCGTAACGGTGTTTCCCAGCACGTGGTTGGCGATATCGTATTTCTTCTGTCCCAGGCGGACGCTTATGAGCGTACTGGCTCCGACGCCTATCATGGCGCCTACGGCTATGCTGAGGTTCATAAATGGAAATGTGGTCGTGAGACCTTGGATTGCCAGTACGCCCACGCCTTGTCCGATGAAGAATCGGTCAACGAGGTTGTATAGGGAACTGGCTGTCATCGCAATGATGGCGGGCAGGGCATAGCTGATTAATAGTTTGCCAATGGGTTTCTGACCTAATTCGGTAGGTGCTTTCTGGGGCATGTATTACATGAAATGTCGCGTAAAATTATAGAAAATTGCTGAGAAATTTAGTGTATAGTGCAAGAAAATGTACGCGCGTGGTCTAATTCTTTGAAAATGTTGCGCCAGTGTTGTGTTTTACAACCAGAAATTGTAACTTTGCCCACTGTAATGTGTTAAAATAAATATATAAATCAAACTAACAAAAATGAGCACACAAGCTGAAAAGATTCAGGAGTTGATTGAACTCCGTGCCAAAGCGCGTCAGGGCGGTGGCGATAAGGCCATTGCCAAGCAGCATGAGAAGGGCAAGTATACTGCCCGCGAGCGTATTGTCATGTTGCTGGACGAGGGCAGTTTTGAGGAAATGGACATGTTTGTCCAGCATCGTTGTACCAATTTCGGTATGGAGAAGAAGCATTATCTGGGTGACGGTGTAGTTACCGGTAGCGGTACTATAGACGGTCGTCTGGTGTATGTTTTCGCACAGGACTTTACCGTAAGCGCTGGTTCGTTGAGCGAAATGCTGGCGAGCAAGATCTGCAAGGTGATGGATATTGCCATGAAGGTGGGTGCGCCTGTGATTGGCCTGAATGATTCGGGAGGTGCCCGTCTGCAGGAGGGTATCAATGCCCTGGCAGGCTATAGCGAGATATTCCAGCGTAACATTATGGCAAGTGGTGTCATTCCTCAGATTAGTGCCATAATGGGTCCCTGTGCCGGTGGTGCTGTTTACAGCCCTGCTCTGACGGACTTTACGCTTATGGTCGAGAATACGAGCTATATGTTCCTGACTGGCCCCGGTCCTGTCAAGGCTGTCCTGGGTGAGGTGGTTACTCAGGAGCAGTTGGGCGGTGCCAGCGTTCATTCTACAAAGAGCGGTGTCACTCATTTTACTGCAAGTACCGAGGAGGAGGCCATAGCACTGATTAAGAAGCTGATGAGCTATATTCCACAGAACAATCTGGAGAAGACTCCGCTGGTTCCTTGTGATGATCCTATAGACCGTAAGGAGGATTTCCTGAACGAGATTCTGCCGGACAATCCTAACAAGCCTTATGATATGTATCAGGTTATTGCCGGTATCGTGGATAATGGCGAGTTCATGGAGGTTCAGCCTCGTTTTGCCAAGAATATCATTATCGGCTTTGCACGTTTCAATGGTGAGAGCGTAGGTATTGTTGCAAACCAGCCCCAGCAGTTGGCCGGTGTCCTGGACTGCAATGCCAGTCGCAAGGCTGCACGTTTCGTGCGTTTCTGTGACTCGTTCAATATTCCTATCGTAACTTTGGTTGACGTTCCCGGATTCCTGCCTGGTACAGGTCAGGAGTACAATGCTGTTATCCTGCATGGTGCCAAGTTGCTGTATGCTTACGGCGAGGCTACGGTGCCAAAGGTTACGGTGACTCTGCGCAAGAGTTATGGCGGCAGTCATATAGTAATGTCCTGCAAGCAGCTGCGCGGTGATGCAAACTATGCATGGCCAAGTGCCGAGATTGCCGTAATGGGTGCAAGCGGTGCTGCTACCGTATTGTATGCCAAGGAGGTGAAGGCCCTGAAGACAGAGGGCAAGGACGAGGAGGCAAAGAAGTTCATCGACGACAAGGTTGCCGAGTACGAGAACTTGTTCTCTAACCCGTATCAGGCTGCCAAGTATGGTTATATCGATGACGTGATAGAGCCTCGTAATACCCGTTTCCGCATTATCCGTGCCTTGGCTCAGCTGCAGAACAAGAAACTGACTAACCCTGCCAAGAAGCATGGTAATATTCCTTTGTAGGCTAATAAAGAACAGACAATTATGAATTTTCTTACAATAACAACAGATACATGGATGATGGCAGGCTTCAGCATTTCTGTGGTTCTGGGTATCCTGATCCTGCTGGTGGTGGTGCTGAAAATCTTCAGTGCAATTGCCAGTCTTGGACACATCAAGCGTTCTCCGCGCGTTCTGGAAGTGAACGAGGCACCGGCACAGCCTTTGGCTGCAGGTGAGCCTGACTCCAGCCCTGAAGATGAGCGCCTGGCTGCTGTAGCAATGGCATTGCATCTGTATCTCAGCAATCAGCATGACGAGGAAAGCGGTGTCCTGACCATTCCTATGCATGACTTGCTGGGCGGCTGGCACGAAGAGCTGAACAAGAGACTTTAATATTACTTATTACAAGGATAACATTTGAAGAAGAAATGAAAGAATATAAATTCAAAATCGGTGACAAGGACTATGCTGCTACCGTTGCTGAGCGCGAGGACGGTACTCTGGAGGTAACCGTAGACGGCAAGATATATAACGTTGAACTGCCTGAGCGCAAGAAGGCTCCTGTTCCGGTAGTGAAGCCTGCAGTGGTTCAGGCTGCTCCTGTAGCATCGGCACCTGTGGCAGCCAAGCCTGCTGGCAATGCCGGCTCTAATGCCGTGATAGCTCCGCTGAACGGTAAGATAACGCAGATATTGGTCAAGGCAGGTGATACTATTGCTGCCGGTGATACTGTGTGTATGCTGGAGGCTATGAAGATGGAGAACAGTATTACTGCAGAGTTTGGCGGTACGGTGAAGGCTGTACTGGTAAACGTCGGTGATCAGGTTGATGGTGGTCAGGCACTGGTGGAACTGGCATAACTTTAAGTCATAGCTGATAATTATGAAAAATATTAGGTTTTTCGTCATTGCTGCATTGCTCATGATGGTGTCTGTACCTTGTCTGGCTCAAGGTTTTGACCCTGCCGATGCCTTGGCTAAGTTCACTGGCGACATGGGTATATCCTTTTTCTTTACAGGTGAGGGATGGAAGAATGCCGTGATGATTGCAGTTGGCTGCTACTTGTTGTGGCTTGCCATCAAGAAGGAGTATGAGCCGTTGTTGCTCTTGCCCATAGCGTTTGGTATGATCCTGACTAACCTGCCGGGGGCAGGTATGTTCCATGGTGAGCTGTGGAACGAGTTCCTGGATGAGAATAGCATACATCATCATGATTATGGTTTTATCATGAGAGAGGGAGGCCTGTTGGATATCCTGTACATCGGTGTCAAGTCCGGTGTCTATCCATGTCTGATCTTCCTGGGTGTCGGTGCAATGACTGACTTTGGTCCGCTGATTGCAAATCCAAAGAGCCTGTTGCTCGGTGCTGCTGCTCAGATAGGTATATTTGCTACCTTCCTTGTGACTCAGTGGGACTTTACTATTCCGTTTACGGACATCGTTCCGTTTACGTTTACTGCAAAGCAGGCTGCTTCCATCGGTATTATAGGTGGTGCAGACGGTCCTACGGCTATCTTCCTGACGACCAAGCTGGCTCCTGAGCTGCTCGGTCCTATTGCCGTGGCGGCATACAGCTATATGGCTCTGGTTCCTGTAATCCAGCCGCCTATCATGCGTCTGCTTACTACCAAGAACGAACGCATGATACGTATGGCCCAGTTGCGTACCGTAACCAAGCAGGAGAAGATAATCTTCCCGATTATCGTTGCTATAGTCGTGAGCCTGATTCTGCCAAGCGCAGCTCCCCTGATCGGATGTCTGATGCTGGGTAACCTGATGAAGGAGAGCGGTGTTGTCGAGCGTTTGAGCAAGTGTGTCCAGAACGAGCTGAACAACATTGTAGTAATCTTCCTGGGTGTTACCGTAGGTGCAACGGCAACGGCATCAGCCTTCCTGAATATCCAGACAATCAGTATATTGGTTGTCGGCATCGTTGCATTTGCTTGCGGCAGTGCAGGAGGTATCCTGATGGCCAAGCTGATGAACCTGTTCCTGAAGGAGAAGATAAATCCTCTGATTGGTTCGGCTGGTGTAAGTGCAGTTCCTATGGCTGCGCGTGTAAGTCAGGTTGAGGGACAGAAGGCTGATCCGCGTAACTTCCTGCTGATGCACGCAATGGGACCTAACGTTGCCGGTGTTATCGGTTCGGCAGTTGCTGCCGGTATCTTGCTCAGTTTCCTGGGATAAATATTTCCCCATAAGGATGGAGACAGTAACCCTATATGAGCTGAATAGCAGGATTCGTGGTATTTTGGAGGATACTATGGATCAGACTTATTGGGTTCATGGTGAGCTGTCGGAAGGCAGGCAGGGTCCTGGCGGCCATTTTTATGGGGAACTGATTGAACGTGATGAAGAAACAGATACTGTAGTTGCGCGTGCCAGAATAAATATCTGGGCGCGTACATACAGTATTCTGTCGCTGCGTTTCCAAGATGAAACGGGGCAGAAGCTCCGACCCGGGATGAAGGTTCTGGTCAAGGCAAAGGTTTCGTTTCACGAGGCTTATGGCTATGCCCTTACAATACAGGACATAGATGGTACGTACACCCTTGGTGATTTGGAGCGCAGGCGTCAGGAGATATTGCGTCAGTTGGAGAAGGACGGGATTATAAACGACAACAAGACATTGCCCCTTCCAACCCTGCTGCGCCGTATCGCAATTGTATCGAGCCCCAATGCTGCCGGTTATGGCGATTTCTGTAATCAGCTGCAGGGCAATGAATACGGTTTTGCATTCCAGACTAGATTGTACACGGCCATTATGCAGGGCCAGCAGGCTCCTGACAGCATTATCGGGGCATTGCAACGTATAGAGGAAGACAATTCCGTACTGATGGAACATGGTTCGGAGCCGTTTGATGTTGTAGTTATTATCCGTGGCGGAGGTGCCGTGACTGATTTGTGTGATTTTGATTCCTATCCCTTGGCTGCCTGTATTGCACAGTACCCTGTTCCTGTAATTGTCGGTATCGGACATGAGCGTGACAGGACTGTATTGGATTTCGTGTCACACGAGAGTGTAAAGACTCCTACGGCAGCGGCAGCGTTTGTCATAGATCATCAGGCGGAGGTTCTGGCTCATTTGCAGGATCTGGCGGTACGTGTTCCGCAGATGGTGCGTATGCGTGTTGAGAGCGAAAGACAACGTATTCATCGGATAGCGTCATTGTTGCCTGTGTCGGTTGGCCGTCTGCACGAAAGGCTGAAACACCGCCTGGATATGCTGGAACAGAGGATCTTGGGACTGAACCCCGAGGTTTTGCTGAAGCGAGGGTATAGCATCACGAAAATGGGGGATAAAGTCCTGCATAATGCCATGCAGGTTCAGGAGGGTGACGTGCTTACCACCCGCCTGGAACATGGAGAGGTTTTGTCAAAGGTAATATGCCGTCTTGGCTGAATATATTTTGTAATATGAAGTACGAGGAAGCGATACATAGGTTGGAGACCATTGCCCGCGATATGGAAAATGGCGAGATGGGGGTAGATGAACTGGCGGATAGTATAAATGAGGCCAAGAAGCTGATAGGTTTTTGCCGTACCCAGCTGACCAGTGTTGACGAGAAGATAGAAAAGATTCTTTCCAGTCTGGAATAATGTATTTTATAATATGAGACGGACTAATTTTTCCTTGCTTTGTGCAATAGCGGTGTTTTTTTGCTGCAGTGCATTGACGTCTGCCCAATCATTCGATGCCGACAAGTATTACTATGTCCAGTTTGTAAGTGGACAGAATGTTGTTACTGCCATGGGTGACGGCAGTGTCTGTGAAACTCATCCCGTAGATCCGTCCAAGACTGACGGTCAGTTGTGGAGGATTACGGGGGCAGCTTCTTCGGGATACCAGTTTGTGTCTCGTTCGGGTTTGATGCTGTATGCAAATTCGACTGCGAGCCTTGGAACATTCAGTGCATCGTCAAGTGCTGGGAGTAACGTCTATTTTACCATTGAGTCATCTGGAACAAACGGACAGTTCGTAGTGTATCCCAAGGGCGTGTCCAATGTTTGGATGAACCAGTTGGAGGGTATTGGTGTAGGACACCAGGTGGGATTGTGGAAACAGAAGGATGATAATTGCCCTGTCTATATTATCTCTGAGGCAGAATATAAGGAGTTGAACAATCCAGACCCAGCAATATCATTGATTCCTCGCCCGGTCAGCATTAAGAGGGTCGCCGGTACAGTCCCTGCGGATACGGAGGTTTCGTATCTGACAGACACAAGGCTTGCAACTGAGGAATATAAACTGAATATTTCAGAGAGTGGAATAACTGTTACTACCAGGCCGACAAAGGAAGGAGACAGGTTTAACAAGGGAATAATCAATGCGCAGCAGACTTTGCGTCAGTTGCGCCTGCTGTCGTCCGACGGTACTTTGCCATGCGTGGAAATCAAGGACAAACCGCGTTTTGGCTATCGCGGCCTGATGTTGGATGTGGCCCGTCATTTCTTTGACAAGGAGACGGTCATGAATCTGATTGATGCCATGTCGGTGTACCATTTCAGCGTTCTGCATTGGCATTTGACGGATGACCAGGGGTGGCGTATAGAGATTCCTGAGTATCCAAGGCTGACTGAGATAGGCGCTGTACGTGAAGCCAGTTTCTGTGTGCCTTCAAGTCCGACTTTCTATGACGATACGGAATATGGCCGTGGTATGTTCTATACGCTGGATGATTTGAGGGAGGTCGTGTCGTATGCGCAGGAACGCGGTATCGAGATAATTCCCGAATATGACTTGCCAGGGCATAATGTTGCTGCCGTAGCCTCTTATCCCGAGTTGTTCGCCTGTTCCAAGACTCCGATTGAGGGTGGTGAATTCAAGGTCCGGGTAAATGGCGGTATCTCCAAGGATGTCCTCAATGTGGGCAAGACCGAGGTTATGGATTTTATGAAATGCGTTCTTGGTCATCTGGCAGAGGTCTTTCCGTCAAAGTATATCCACCTCGGTGGTGATGAGTGTCCAACTAATGCCTGGCAGAACTGTCCCGAGGTACAGTCTCTGATACAAAGGGAGGGGCTGGGTAGTGTAAATGACGTACAGCCGTGGTTGCTCGAGCAGCTTGGCAAGTGGCTGGAAACGGAATATGGCAAGACAGTAATTTGTTGGGACGAGCTGCTTTCCCATTGGCCGACCACAAATACGGTAAGGCCTGTGATAATGGCATGGAATTCAGGAAGCTATACCCAGCAGGCTGCAAACAAGGGGTTCAAGAGCATATATGTTCCATACCAGAAACTGTATTTGGACTTTATGCAGGAACTGCCGGAAAACTGCTATTTCGACGAACCATACTATGGAGGATGGTCCGAGACGAATGTAAATACATTGGACGAGGTCTATAATGCCAATCCGACGGATGCCACAAATTCTCCAGACATGGTGCTTGGTCCGCAGGGTAATCTGTGGACAGAGACTTGCACCGAGGTTGCTGAGATGCATCATTGCTTCTTCCCACGTGCCCTGGCCTTGAGCGAGGTGGCATGGAGTAGTGTGGACGGCAGGAATTACAGTAATTTCCTGGCCCGTATGCAGAATCATGCAAGGGTTCTGGATAAGTTGGGGATAGGCTATGCAAAGCATCATTTCCTGATAGAGAAGAATGATGAGTCCGAGCGTCAGCGCCTGCTCGCAGAGGTGAAGCCCGGTGAAACGGGACATCCGTCTCAGGATGCCGTGGATGCCCTGCGTAATGCGGATGCAGATGGTCTGGCAGATGCACTTGCTGCCTTCAAGTCAGCAGACGTGGCTTTGCCCGAGGCAGGGAAGTACTACGAGATCCAGTCTGCCAGCACATATTACAAGGCACACTATAACGGTGCAACAATCTACAAGAATTCCGAAACGGCAAGGATTCACTATACACAGCAGTACAATTGCGATGAGCTGTGGAAATTCGCACCGTCAGCAACTGCAGGCAAATACTCGGTAACAAACCTTGTGAACAAGAACCTGCGTGTATCGGGTTCATCGTTATTCACGGTTTCCAAGGCAACTGTGGCAAACAGCAAATACGACTATGTTCCAGGTGTCCTGAACCTTGTCTATGGCACTATGCCGTTCTATGCAAATGCAGACGGGACGGTAGCGCATATAAAGGCAAGCAACGAGACAAAGATGATAAGCTATCCCGGTTCGTGGCGAATTGTTGAGGTCAAGGATTTTACGAAGTATCTCCAGAAGGTTCTGGACCAGCTTACTCTTTTGCAGGACAAGGATGTACTGTCTTATGGCGATGCCCTGGTCGTACGCGGCGACGTTACAAAGTATGAGTACGATCTATATCTGCAGACGCAGAAAACAGGCAAAGTGCCGCAGGAACTCAAGGATCTGGTAACAGGCATAGACGATATGCCTGCGGATATTGTCGGGGCAGTTAATTCGGTATATGACTTGAACGGGCGCCGTATCAACTCAACCAGAAGCGCATTGCCTCATGGTATATATATAATCAATGGAAAGAAAGTAATAAGGTAAATAGATTTAATTATGAGTGAAATCGATTGGAGCAGCCTGTCTTTCGGCTACATGAAAACAGACTATAACGTACGCTGTTACTATCGTAACGGCAAGTGGGGTGAAATAGAAACCTGCAGCGAGGAAACCATCCCTCTGCACATGGCAGCAACTTGTCTGCATTATGGTCAGGAGGCATTCGAGGGCTTGAAGGCTTACCGTTGTCCTGACGACAAGGTTCGTGTTTTCCGCAGTGACGAGAACGCTGCACGTCTGCAGAGCACCTGCCGTGGCATTATGATGCCGGAGATTTCGACACAATTGTTCAATGAAATGGTCGATAGGGTAGTACGTCTGAACGAGCGCTTTATCCCTCCATACGAAAGTGGAGCAACACTCTATATCCGTCCTTTGCTGATCGGTACCAGTGCGCAGGTTGGTGTACATCCTGCCAGCGAATACCTGTTTGTTATATTCGTAACACCGGTAGGACCTTATTTCAAGGGTGGATTCAGCACCAATCCCTATGTCATTATACGCGAGTATGATCGCAGTGCACCTCTGGGAACCGGTATATACAAGGTAGGCGGTAACTATGCAGCCAGCCTGCGTGCCAATAAGATGGCGCATGATCTGGGCTACAGCTGTGAATTCTACCTTGATGCCAAGGAGAAGAAATATATGGATGAGTGTGGAGCTGCCAATTTCTTCGGAATAAAGAACAATACTTACGTTACCCCCAAGAGCACCAGTATCTTGCCTTCAATAACAAACAAGAGCCTTATGCAGCTTGCACAGGATCTGGGCCTGAAGGTGGAGCGTCGTCAGATTCCTGAGGAGGAACTTGCTACATTCGAGGAAGCAGGAGCATGTGGTACAGCTGCCGTTATTTCGCCAATAGAACGTATTGATGACCTCGACACCAAGCAGAGTTTTGTCTTCAGCAAGGACGGAAAGCCAGGTCCTATATGTACAAAGCTCTATAACAAGCTACGCAATATCCAGTATGGCATAGAGCCTGACGTACACAACTGGACGCGTGTGGTGATAGGGTAGTTGGTCAGTCTTCAAGGTCTACCCATTCGATGTCTTCGTCATCCAGGTCTTCTATGTCCTGGATGTCGTCGACAATGATAGGTTGGTCTTCGCCCTCGTATTCCAGTTCCTGCTGAAGCCATCCCAGGTCCTTGTTGCGGTGGACGATGCTTTCCTCCTGGGTAATAGAAGCAATCTTGTTGCTTTCGCTATTGAGGGCTGTCCACAGGATGTCCTTCAGTTCGGTAAGTCCTTTCTGTGCAACGGCACTGATAAAGATGACCGGAAGGTCCTCGGGCAAGTCCTGACTGAGCATCTGCACCAGTTCTTCGTCCAGAAGGTCGCTCTTGGTCACAGCCAGCACACGCTGCTTGTCCATAAGTTGAGGGTTGAATTTACAAACCTCATTCAGGAGTATCTCGTACTCCTTCTTGATGTCGTCTGTATCACCTGGTACCATGAACAGCAACAGCGAGTTGCGCTCGATGTGGCGCAGGAATCTCAGTCCCAGGCCCTTGCCTTCGCTCGCTCCTTCGATAATTCCAGGAATGTCTGCCATTACGAAGGATTGTCCGTTGCGGTATGAAACTATTCCTAACGACGGTTCCATCGTGGTGAACGGGTAGCCTGCAATTTTCGGCCTGGCGCTGGACAATGCGCTCAGCAGGGTGCTCTTTCCGGCATTGGGAAAACCTACCAGTCCTACATCTGCAAGGAGTTTCAGTTCCATTATTACGGTCATCTCCTGCATGGGTTCTCCTGGCTGGGCATATCGCGGAGCCTGATTTGTGGCTGTTGCGAAATGCCTGTTGCCCAGACCGCCCCGTCCGCCCTTAAGCAAGGTCACGACCTGACCGTCCTTTGTGACATCACATATATACTCGCCGGTTTCAGCATTGTACACAACGGTTCCGCAGGGGACGTCAATATACCGGTCCTCTCCATCTGCACCTGTACTGCCGTTTTTGCCGCCATTTCCGCCATGTGTGGCAAAGATGTGCCGGTCATACCTGAGATGAAGCAGTGTCCAGTAGTTATGGTTCCCGCGCAAATAAATGTTCCCGCCGCGTCCACCGTCACCTCCATCGGGACCTCCGTTTGGCGCATATTTTGCCCGGTGCATATGCATGGAACCCCTGCCGCCCTTTCCCGAGCGGCAGACGATTTTTACATAGTCGACGAAATTACTTTCTGCCATTCAGGTTAAAGTGTGTCCAGGAATGCGAAAATCTCGCTGAGCATCAGCTCCTTGTCGCCTTTCCATGTAAATGTATGGCGTATGCCTTCTATTTCGAACCACTCGGCAAGAGGTTCTGTCTGGGCATGGTATACTGCAAAGCGGGCCTTTATGGTCTCTTCATTATCATCGGCACGACCTTGCTCTATGGCACGGTTCAGGAGACGCTTCAGCAATGTGTCCTCGTCAACGACCAGCTCTATCATCACGCCCATGTCGTGCTTGCGCTCTGCCAGCATCTTCTTTAAAGCCTCGGCCTGCGGAATTGTGCGTGGGAAACCGTCAAAGATAACCCCCTGTCCTTCCGGCAGGGCATCATAGGTATCTGCCAGGATATCAATCATCAGGCTGTCCGGCAGCAGCTGTCCCTTGTCGATGTATGCCTGTGCGGTCTTGCCCAGCTCCGTACCGGCCTGGATTTGCGCACGCAGTACATCACCGGTGCTGATGTGCCCCATGCCATACCTCTTTACAATCTCGTCGCTGTAGGTGCCTTTGCCAGAGCCTGGTGCACCAAAAATGATGATATTCTTCATATTCGTATAGTTTTTCGTTTTATCCTTAGCTTTTCAGAACCCAGATATCCTTCAGGTTGCGGGCGTAACCGTCATAGTCCAGGCCATATCCTATGATAAAGTCATTGGGTATACCCATTGCTGTATAGCGTATGTCCAGGTCAATCTTCAGATTCTCTGGCTTAACGAAGAAAGTGCATATCTCCAGACTATTGGGATTGTGCCCTTCCAGTGTTTCAAGAATATGTGCCATGGTTACTCCGCTGTCTACGATATCCTCGACAATTATAACGTCACGGCCTTCAATGGACTTGTTCAGACCTATTATTTCGTTCACTGTGCCAGTACTGCTTACGCCTTCGTAGGATGACATCTTTACGAATGTGATTTCGCAGGGGATGTTGATCTCACGCAGCAAATCGGCAGCAAACATGAACGAACCGTTCAGGATAGCAAGGAACAAAGGGTTCTTGCCCTCGTAGTCCCGGTTTATCTCATTAGCTACTCTGCGGACCTCATTTGCGATGTCCTCAGCAGGAATCATTGGCACGAATTCCTTGTCCAGAACTTTTATGCTTTTCATCATCAGGAATTTATTGTATTTTTCACAAAGATAAGAAATTTAGTTAAGAGTTGTTAGTTCTGCGTTACGAGTTTTTTGCCGTTTGATGCAAATTTTATAAATTTGTGTTCGAAAAACAAGCAAAATAATAATTCAGAGGCTATGCGTAACATTTTACTGGCAGTTTTTGTCGCATTATATGCGCTGGGTGTGAATGCTCAGACCGAGATTGAACCGTTTGTTCCGGGTGTAACAACGGACGGCGTCAGGTATTTCCTTCCGCGTACAGCATTCCGTGTTGTGATTATTGTCGAGAAAACGGTTACAATCCCTGGCAATTTGAATAAATATGCCTACAAGTATCTGCATTTGCAGAATGTTCCTACACAGACCACGACCGAATACAGGATAAAAAGCATTGAGCTTCAGCCCTACGGTGTTCCCGATAAGACCAAGGCATATAACATCAAGCTTAAGAACCGTACTGTTGCCCCTATGCTGAGCCTTACACGTGACGGTGTCCTGATGGGTGTGAATACCGAGGTCTCCGAGGATGTCCTTCCGCCATTGCCCGAAGCCGTTCCGGCTCCAGCCTTGCTTGATGCCCGTAAATACATGAATCAGGAGATGCTTATGGCATCAAGTACAGCTAAACTTGCCGAGCTTGTTGCCGAGGAAATATATGATATTCGCAGCAGTCGCAATGATCTGGTACGTGGAGAGGCTGATAATACTCCAAAGGATGGCGAGCAGCTTCAACTGATGCTCAGGAATCTTGATGATCAGGATGCTGCATTAAGTGCCATGTTCTCCGGTCAGGTAAGCAAGAGTACCGAGGTGTTTCATATGCAGCTTAATCCCAATTCACCGGTTGACAAGATGATCCTGTGCCGTTTCTCAAAGCCCTTCGGCCTGGTTGGCAGTGACGACCTGAGCGGCGAGCCTGTATATGTCAGCATCAAGCGTACAGACAGCATGCCCGATTCTGCTGCTGTTGCTACGAACCAGGACAAGAAGCGCCAGCAGGGAATATTCTGTAATGTACCAGTTCCTGCTACATTTACCGTTTTTGACGCATCCCAGCAATATACCAGCACTACAATTCCCGTAGCGCAATTCGGTACCACGGATATACTGGGTGCCTCATACTTTGACAAGAATGCGACAACGGCGGTAGTTTTCCATCAGTCCACTGGCGGTGTCAAGGAAATCAGGAAATAATGCTTGTCTATAAGTTGCATCCGCGCGTCCTGGCTTTTACTACGGGAAGGAACGAAGACCTGTCGTTGAAGGATGCAGATGACGTCGTCGCAACAGATACCATTCCGCAGCAGTTGCGCGAATTAGGGTGGGGGATTGACGGCTTTCTTCCCCTGGCATTGCCAAGACAGACACATACATCACATGTCGTATGGGCTTCCTGCCCTGGGCGTGAACCCGAGACGGATGCAGTTATTACCGATGTCCCGGGCTTGTGCGTATGTGTAAAGACCGCAGACTGCATTCCTGTGCTATTGTATGACCAGGTACGCAATGTCGTTGCCTCAGTTCATGCAGGATGGAAGGGTACTGTCCAGTACATCGTGCGCAATACCATTGACATGATGGTACAGCACGGAACCAATCCAGGGGATCTCGTTGCGGTTATTGCACCGGGAATCAGTATGGACAGTTTCGAGGTTGGTGATGAGGTTTACGACAGATTTAGTCAGTCGGGTTTTCCCATGGACCGTATAGCCAGGCGCTATCCTTCCAATATCCAGGGGCCGTCAGGCAACTGCTATAAGTGGCACATCGACCTTTGGGAAGCAAACAGATGGGTGTTGGAACAATGTGGTGTCAGGGACATAAGTATATCAGGAATTGACACATATACCAGTCCTGAATACTACAGCGCACGTCGCGAGACAATCAACACAGGCCGTAATTTCAACGGCATAATGCTCCTCCCCTAAGCCCTGTTCTGAGGGTCAAATATACAAGACAACCCCCGGAATAGCATCATGGGGTCCGATGTAGTAATCTCCTGTAGGTCATGGGAAAGGGTAGGGGCATCACCTCCAGTCAGGAATACCCTGAGTTGCGGATGCTTCAGGAGCACGGTGCGTATATACCCCTCAATCTCCCAACGTACACCGTTTACGGCACCACCTCGCATACATGTTTCCGTGTCATATCCGATTACGGGTGCCGGACCTTGTACAGGCAACAGCGGAAGGGCTGCAGTGTAGTTGTGCATGGCTTCAAGCCTGAGCCTTATTCCCGGAGATATCGTCCCTCCCATGATTTCAGCCTGTCCATTGTTAACTGATAGCAAGTCATAGGTAATGCAGGTGCCTGTGTCTATAACCAGCACTGTGCCTTTATATGACTTTGGAAGTGCGCACACACAGGCTATATCTGCTGCCAGTCTGTCTACACCATATCCCTTTGGGATATCAGGAATAAAGCGGAGGGCTTCGGGACTCTCTGTCGTCAGGCGCGATACCTTGTGGCCCGATAGCAGATTCTCTATTTCGGGATGGACGGGACCTACGCTGCAGATTACAATTTCATCGGTTTGCCTGATGGCTTCGGCAATGTTGGCGCATGGTTTCAACTGCCCGTTATCGCACATGCACGCCTTTGCACGTGTGTTTCCTATGTCAATCAGCAGCATCAGTCCCTAATCTTAACCATTGCACTTACCGCAAATGTTACCAGACAGCATGCCATTACCCACCAGAAGAAATTGACAAAACCGAACTGGTCTGCAATCCAGCCGGCAAACATTCCCGGAATCATCATGCCCAGTGCCTGGAAGGCAGTACATATGCTGAAGACGGATGTGCTCTTTTCACCCTTGGCAAAGTAGACAAGGAACAGCATGTATGCGCTGAATCCGAAACCGTAGCCAAACTGCTCGACGAACACACACGAGTTTATTATCCATATATTGTCCGGCTGGCAGATACTCAGGTAGATGTATACAGCATCAGGCAGAGATATTGCCATTATCATTGGCCACCACCAGCGCTTCAATCCATGTCTGCTTACTAACCATCCGCCAATAATGCCGCCTGCCAGCAGGCCGATTACTCCCAAAGTGCCGTATGCAAAACCTACGGTTGTTGTCTCAAGACCCAGACCGCCCTCGTTTAATGAGCGTAGCATGAACGGCTGTGCCATCTTGGCCAGTTGCGCCTCAGGAAAGCGGAACAATAGCATGAACAGCATGGCAGGAACTATGTTGGGTTTCGAGAAGAATGTCCGTAAAGTACCGGCAAAGGCATTTGTTACCTTCTCTTTTTCTATAATATGTTCTACAGGTCTGGCAAGGGCAACTCCGTGCCATATGGAAAGGAGAATCATTATAACTGCCAGCAATCCCATTGTTATACTCCATGCCAATGGGACATTGTAGTGTTTTTCCAGATATCCGGCAAGAATTACCAGTCCGCCCTGACAGAAGATGCTTCCTATGCGGTAGAAAGTACTGCGCCATCCCACATACAGGGCCTGCTCTTTTTCATTAAGCCCCAGAATATAGAAACCGTCTGCAGCAATGTCATGTGTTGCACTGCTGAATGCCATGAGCCAGAATAGGGCCAATGACAGTTTTAGCCACATGGCAGTCTGTAGGGTCAGTGCAACCCCGCCCAACGAGGCTCCTATCAGGATCTGCATTGCCAGTATCCACCATCGCTTCGTCTTCGCAGCATCTATCAATGGGCTCCACAACGGTTTAATCACCCACGGCAGATAAAGCCATGATGTGTATAGGGCCAACTCGGTATTGGTCAGCCCCAGGTTTGTGTACATGATGACGGACAGCGTCATCACGGCCATATAAGGCAATGCCTCGGCAAAATACAATGTTGGAACCCAACATACAGGTTTGTTCGAAATCATATATTAGATTATGAATTATTGATTATGCATTGAGCATTATGAATCCCCCTTATTATCAGCCACCCTAATGGTGCAGTCAAGGTGTCAATCAGATAATATGTCCTGTAATCCATATGCTCCAGGATGAGTCCGCTCAGAGCAAGCGGAATAATCATGCACAGGCTGATGATGGGAATGTACAATATATAAACGGTATTCCTGTATCTCTCACCCGAAATATGGCGCACATATTCCAGACAGGCATTCAACCCGAATCCGAATAGCAGCTGTGCCTGGAATGTATATATACATAGCGATGCCAGGTTGTCTGGATGCGAATAGCTCATTATCAGATATAATAATGGAGACAGGCCCAGCGCTATTGTCATTGGCCAGCGCACCTTGTCCTCTCCCAGGTTGTTGCGTAGCCAAAGCCCCGCACTGATTCCGAAGAGGAATGCTATTACCCCGATTGTTCCCTGTGCAAAACCTACCTCCTGCAATGTGCATCCCAATCCCCCGCGTGCACTCTTGTCCAAGAAGAAGATAGTACGCGTGTAGAACATCAGGCTTTGCGGCAGCAGCATCAGGAACAAGGTCAGCACGTCGCGCCACCACATCGGACGTTGGCGTATGCGCTCGATGACCCGGTATTCAGCCTTGAGTGAACCGCTTACCGAGTTGGCCGACATGGAATCCTCGCTGAACGGCCTTTCCAGAATAATGATGTGCAGTAGCGTGAACAGCAACAGGACACCTGTTACCAGATAGCATCCCAGACTCCAGGAATACGATGCCGATTTCTGCCTGAAATAGATCTGCAATACACCGACGCTCATTATCAGCAATCCATATGTCAGGACCACTGCCATCTGCGATGCCAATATCTTTATCCCGCGATGACTTTCCTGTTCTGCAGGTCGCAGCATACGTTCGTAGTATGTACGTGCAAGCAGTTCGTGCCATGCACACAGGAGACTGACCACAAGCAGGCAGGCAAAAGTCCACATCCTGCCATGTGGCAGGGTAAATGCCAGTGTCCCCAGAGCTATCGTCAGCAGAGCCTCGTCAATCTGTATGAAACGCCTGTAGTGTCCCGCACGCCGCACATAGCTGCGTACCCATGATTTCATGACCCATGGGACGAACAGCAATGCCGCAAGCAATGTCGATTCCCACACGGGTGTCCGCATTTGCAGGAACATCAGCAGGGAGACGAACGTCACCATTGCCGACGGAATTTCCTCGGCAGCAAATAGGGTGGCTGTCCAGACTCTAATATGATCGTGCGACGAGGACACGTGCTACACTCGGTTTGCCACTTACCATGTCCACACCTGCGGTCTGCTCAACTCCAAATGGGATACAGCGTATAGTGGCCTGTGTTTCCTCTTTTATCTTTGCCTCGGTCTCGGCAGTACCGTCCCAGTGGCACAGGAAGAAGCCTCCATCCTTTACACGCTCCTTGAACTCCTCGTAGTTGTCACATTCATAGATATGGGCATCACGGAAATCCTTGGCTTTCTTGAAGATATTGGCCTGAATCTCATCCAGCAGGTTCTTGATATATCCCTCAATGCCCTCGAGTGGAACATTCTTTTTCTCAAGAGTATCGCGGCGCATGATCTCTACAAGTCCCTGTTCCAGGTCGCGGGCACCTAATACCAGACGTACAGGTACACCCTTCAGCTCATAGTCTGCAAACTTGAATCCGGGACGCTTGTTGTCCGCATTGTCATATTTGACGCTGACACCCATTGCCCGCAGGTTCTTCACGATAGCATCTGCCTTCTCGTCCAGCATCGTCATCTGGTCAGCCTTGCCAATAGGTATGATGACCACCTGAATAGGAGCCAGTGCAGGAGGCAGAACCAGACCGTTGTCGTCCGAGTGAGTCATTATCAGCGCACCCATCAGACGTGTGCTTACACCCCATGATGTTGCCCATGCATACTCCATTTTGTTCTCTTTGTTCAGGAACTGCACATCAAATGCCTTACCGAAGTTCTGACCAAGGAAATGCGATGTTCCCGACTGCAGGGCCTTGCCGTCCTGCATCATAGCCTCGATCGTATATGTGTCCAGTGCACCTGCAAAACGCTCCGTCTCACTCTTGACACCCTGCACCACAGGTACAGCCATGTAGTTCTCGGCAAAATCAGCATATACCTTCAGCATCTGCTGTGCGCGAGCCTCAGCCTCTTCCTTTGTCGCATGTGCAGTATGACCCTCCTGCCACAGGAATTCCGCTGTGCGCAGGAACAGTCGTGTGCGCATCTCCCAGCGCATCACGTTGCACCACTGGTTGACCAGCAGGGGCAGGTCACGGTACGAGTGAATCCAGTTCTTGAAAGTATTCCAGATGATTGTCTCGGATGTAGGACGTATAATCAGCTCCTCCTCCAGCTTGGCAGCAGGATCTACGACAACACCGTCATGGGACTCATTCGTCTTCAGACGGTAGTGCGTTACCACAGCACACTCCTTTGCAAAGCCTTCGACATGTTCGGCCTCACGCGAAAGGAATGATTTTGGGATCAGCAGTGGGAAATAAGCATTCTGTACGCCGGTCTCCTTGAACTTGTCGTCCAGTGCCCTCTGCATCTTTTCCCATATTGCATAGCCGTAAGGCTTGATAACCATGCAGCCGCGTACGTCACTCTGTTCAGCCAAATCAGCCTTTATAACCAGTTCGTTATACCATTTCGAGTAGTCCTCGCTCCTCTTTGTCAGGAAATCCAATTCTTTTGCCATTATATAATGTTCTTATTTATTTGCGCACAAAGATACAATTTTTCGTGCAAAATCATTATTTTTGCACCATAAAATTGCAAGTTATGTTCAGTAAGATACAGAAATATCTGCGCATGCTGCTTGTTTTTTTCTTTGCAAGCACAATTCTCAGCGTAGTTCTCCTCAAATGGTGTCCCGTGTACGTAACCCCCTTGATGCTCATCAGGTCCGTGCAGCAGATGGCACGTGGCGAGAAGATACGCATGAAGCACCACTGGGTCTCAATGGACAGCGAGATGAGCATCTATATGCCCGTCGCAGTTATGGCAAGCGAGGACCAGCGATTTCTTCAGCATCACGGTTTCGATTTTACGGAAATAGGCAAGGCAATAGGAGAACGTGCCGCGGGCAAGCGTATCCGTGGAGGCAGCACTATCAGCCAGCAAGTCGCCAAGAACGTATTTCTCTGGCCTGGCAGATCTTGGGTGCGCAAGGGATTGGAGGCATATTTCACCATACTCATCGAGTTAATCTGGGGCAAGCACCGCATTATGGAGGTATACCTTAACTCCATCGAGATGGGCGATGGCATCTACGGAGCAGACGCCGTAGCATGGCAGAACTTCGGACGCCCCGCATCCCAGTTGACACGCCCCAACTGTGCCCTGATAGCTGCTACGCTTCCCAATCCGTTGAAATACAGCTCGTTGGAACCATCGCGATATATGCTCAGGCGCCAGTCTCAGATTATGGCTCAGATGCGTCATATAGATGTTTTTCCTGCCAAATAACCAAAATTTTGCCATCTAGGCATTGCAATTCGCAACTTTTTTGTATCTTTGTCACCGTAAATCATTTGATTTAGATATGTTAGAATCACTCTTTCGAACACATCAGTACCTTGTTGAGCACGTCGACGCTCCTGTACGTCGCGCATTAATGGACGAAATCAACTGGCGTGACAGGCTCATAGGTATCAAGGGCAGCCGTGGGGTGGGAAAGACCACCTTCCTCCTGCAGTATGCACGCGAGAATTTCTCACTCCGTGACCGCAAGTGCCTGTACATCAACATGAACAGCTTCTATTTCCAGGGTCACAGCCTTGTGGATTTTGCCGGACAGTTCTACAAGTCAGGCGGTCAGGTCCTGTTGATAGACCAGGTGTTCAAGCAGAGCAATTGGAGCCAGGCACTCAGGGAGTGTTACGACAAGTTCCCGATGTTGCGCATAGTGTTTACTGGCAGCAGTGTCATGCGGTTGAAGGAAGAAAACCCCGAATTGAACGGAATATGCCGCAGTTACAATCTGCGAGGTTTCAGCTTCCGCGAGTATCTCAATCTCATGGCTGGCACCAATCTGCGTCCATATACCCTGCGCGAGATTGAGAACCGTCACGAGCGTATAGCCCGCGAGGTAATGGCAGTATGCGATCCCACCAAGCATTTCGCCTCATACCTGCACCACGGATATTACCCCTTCTTCCTCGAGAAGACCAATTTCAGCGAGAACCTGCTGAAGGTCATGAACATGATGATAGAGGTCGATGTCCTCCTTATCAAGCAGATAGAGCTCAAGTATCTCGACCGCATCAAGAAGCTGCTGTATCAGCTCGCAATCAGCGGAACGGGAGCCCCCAATGTCAGCCAGTTGGCAGGAGACGTACAGACCTCCCGTGCCACCATCATGAATTACATCAAGTACCTCAGCGATGCACGTCTGATGAATATGGTCTACCGCAAGGGCGAGGAATTTCCCAAGAAGCCGGCACGCGTCATGATGCACAATACCAACCTGATGTACGCAATGACCCCCGGCAAGGTAAACCGTCAGGATATGCTGGAGACCTTCTTCCAGAATGCCCTGTGGGGCCGCCATGACGTTAAAATGGGCGACCGCAGCTGTACCTTCCTGGTGGATGGAAACCAGCGCTTCCGCATTATGGACGAGGTTCCACGCCGCAAGGCAACCGACGTAATATACGTCCGTGCAGATATAACCGAGGGCAACGAGCAGGAGATACCTCTGTGGCTCTACGGTCTCCTGTACTAAGAGAATCAATCGACAAGAACAAATACAATCATAATCACATACAAAAATGGCAAAAGAAAAGAAATTTGTAACATGGGACGGTAATACCTGTGCAGGACATGTAGCCTATATGTTCTCTGAGGTTGCAGCTATCTATCCCATTACTCCGTCATCTCCAATGGCAGAGCATGTTGACGAATGGGCCGCTCAGGGTCGTAAGAACCTCTTCGGTGATACCGTTCTGGTACAGGAAATGCAGTCCGAGGCAGGTGCAGCAGGTGCAGTTCACGGCTCCCTGCAGGCAGGTGCTCTGACCAGCACATTCACAGCCTCTCAGGGTCTGTTGCTCATGATCCCCAACATGTACAAGATCGCAGGCGAGCTCCTGCCTTCAGTATTCCATGTCAGTGCCCGTACCGTTGCTACTCACTCACTCTGTATCTTCGGTGACCACAGCGACGTTATGGCATGCCGTCAGACAGGCTTTGCCATGCTTGCCGAAGGCTCTGTACAGGAAGTTATGGACCTTTCAGCAGTAGCACACCTTTCAGCCCTCGAGGCACGCGTGCCGTTCATCAATTTCTTTGACGGTTTCCGCACCTCTCACGAGTATCAGAAAGTCGAGCTTATCGAGGACGATGACGTTCGTGACCTTGTAAACCAGAAGGCACTCAGCGAGTTCCGCTCACGTGCGATGACTCCCGAGCGTCCCGTTGCCAAGGGCATGGCCGAGAATCCCGAGACATTCTTTGCACACCGCGAATCCTGCAACCGCTACTACGATGCAGTTCCTGCAATCGTTGAGAAATACATGGCAGCAATCAGCCAGCGTACAGGCCGCAAATACGACCTGTTCAGCTACTACGGTGCCCAGGATGCCGAGGAGATAATCATCATGATGGGTTCCGGTACCGAGGCAGCTCGCGAGGCAATCGACTATGCAAATGCAAACGGCAAGAAATACGGTCTGGTATCAGTCCACCTGTACCGTCCGTTCTCTGTCAAGCATTTCCTCAATGCAGTTCCTCAGACAGTCAAGCGCATAGCAGTTCTTGACCGTACCAAGGAGCCAGGAGCAAACGGCGAACCTCTGTTGCTCGATGTCAAAGATGCCTTTTATGGCAGCGGCCGTACACCGGTTATCGTCGGAGGCCGCTATGGTTTGGGCAGTGCCGACGTTACACCTACCATGATACTGTCCGTTTACGAGAATCTGGAGCTGAACGAGCCCAAGGACCACTTCACCGTAGGTATTGTTGACGACCTCACATTCACCAGCCTTCCCCAGAAGGAAGAGATGGCACTGGGTGGTGCAGGCATCTTCGAGGCCAAGTTCTTCGGTTTGGGTGCAGACGGTACAGTAGGTGCCAACAAGAACTCCGTAAAGATTATCGGTGACAACACCAACAAGTACTGTCAGGCATACTTCTCGTATGACTCCAAGAAATCAGGCGGCTTCACCTGCTCACACCTGCGCTTCGGTGATACACCTATCCGCTCTACATACCAGATTAAGACACCCAACTTCGTGGCATGCCACGTTCAGGCATATCTGCGCATGTACGACGTTTTGCGCGGTTTGCGTCCCAACGGCCAGTTCCTTCTCAATACCATTTTCGAAGGCGACGAACTCGTATCATTCCTCCCCAACAATGTAAAGAGGTACTTTGCCGAGAACAACATCACCGTTTATTATATCAACGCAACAAAGATAGCTCAGGAGATAGGTCTGGGTAACCGTACCAACACCATCCTGCAGAGCGCCTTCTTCCGCATTACGGAAGTTATCCCTGTCGAGCTCGCTGTCGAGCAGATGAAGAAGGCCATTGTCAAGTCCTACGGCAAGAAAGGTCAGGACGTTGTCGACATGAACTATGCAGCCGTTGACCGTGGTGGAGAGTACAAGACACTCGCCGTCGATCCGGCATGGAAGAACCTTCCTGCCGACGAGGCAGTCGTAAGGGACGAGCCCGCATTCATTTCAAACCTTGTCCGTCCTATCAACGCACAGAACGGTGACCTGTTGCCAGTAAGCGCATACAAGGGCATCGAGGACGGCCAGTGGGATCAGGGTACTGCCGCTTACGAGAAGCGCGGTGTAGCCGCATTCGTTCCCGAGTGGAATCCCGAGAACTGTATCCAGTGTAACAAGTGCGCATTTGTATGTCCTCACTCATGTATCCGTCCGTTCGTCCTCACAGACGAGGAGAAGGCAGGCTTCGCAGGTCAGACCATAGATATGCTTGCACCAAAGACAATGAAGGGCATGCATTTCGTACAGCAGGTTGGCGTCAAGGACTGTCTCGGTTGCGGTAACTGTGCCGACGTATGTCCTGGCAATCCCAAGAAGGGAGGCAAGGCACTCACGATGGTCGCTTACGACGACTCTTCTGCCAAGGCCGCTGCCGAAGCAGCCAACTGGGAATACTGCGTTCGCCAGGTATCCAACAAGCAGGATCTTGTTGACATCAAGCAGAGTCCTAAGAATGCAGGCTTTGCCAAGCCCCTCTTCGAGTTCTCCGGCGCCTGCTCAGGTTGCGGCGAGACCCCATACGTCAAGCTCATCAGCCAGTTGTTCGGTGACCGCGAGATGGTTGCAAATGCCACAGGATGTTCTTCCATCTACTCAGGCTCAATCCCATCTACTCCATATACCACTAACGAAAAGGGTCAGGGCCCCGCATGGGCTAACTCCCTGTTCGAGGACTTCTGCGAGTTCGGTATGGGTATGGTTCTTGCCAACAAGAAGATGAAGGCACGCATCAACGACCTGCTCAACGGCGCAATTGCAGACGAGCAGACTCCTGCAGAGTTCAAGGAAGCTGCACAGGCTTGGATCGAAGGTCAGAATGATGCCGAGGCAAGCAAAGCAGCTGCAGCAGCCCTCAAGCCACTCATCGCAGCAGGTGCAGAAAAGGGATGCGAGACATGCAAGCAGCTCAAGGAACTTGACCACTACCTCGTTAAGCGCAGCCAGTGGATCATTGGCGGTGACGGTGCTTCGTACGATATCGGTTACGGAGGTCTCGATCACGTTATCGGAAGTGGCGAGGACGTTAATATCTTCGTTATCGATACCGAGGTTTACTCCAACACAGGCGGACAGGCTTCCAAGGCTACCCCGATCGGTGCCATTGCACAGTTCGCAGCCAATGGCAAGCGCGTAGGCAAGAAGGATCTCGGCCTCATGCAGGCAACATACGGCAATGTATATGTTGCCCAGGTAGCAATGGGAGCTGACCAGAGCCAGTGCCTCAAGGCATTCCGCGAGGCAGAAGCATGGCACGGACCATCCCTGATTATTGCATACGCTCCATGTATCAACCACGGTCTCAAGGCCAAGGGCGGCATGGGCAAGAGCCAGGCAGAGGAAGCCAAGGCTGTAGAGTGCGGTTACTGGCACCTGTGGCGCAACAATCCTGCCCTGGCAGAAGAAGGCAAGAACCCGTTCCAGCTCGACTCCAAGGAGCCAGATTGGGACAAGTTCCAGGACTTCCTCGAAGGCGAGGTACGCTTCCTCTCACTGAAGAAGGCAGCACCTGCCGAGGCTCAGGAACTGTACGATGCATGTAAGGCTGCAGCACAGCGCCGCTACAAGACCTACATCCGCAAGACACAGGAGGATTGGAGCGAATAAGCGCAATCCAAATAACTTAATTACTCAAAAAAATGTCTGTACTGTTTGTGGTACGGACATTTTTTTATAATTTTAAGTGCGGAAAATCAAGAATTGAACCACATAGGACTATCAAATTAATATCGTGAAAGTACCTAACGACCAAGTACACTTACCTTTATTCAGACGCACATTACGCGAATACGGAGAGAGTATCGGCATGGAACCGCATATGCTCAGGAAGCTCGAAGTCGCCCTCGAGGAAGCCGTGGTTAACATTATTAATTATTCGCACGCGACTCAAATCGGAATGGACATTAGCCACACCGGGACATCAGCAGTCAGCATTCTGCTTACGGACGACGGTGTACCCTTTGATCCCACCAGCTTTGACTCCGATACATCCCGTGCCGTCAGCGAACGGCAGATAGGAGGCTTGGGCATCAGCCTTATGCATCAGATTTCGGACGAGCTTCACTATCAGCGCACAAATGGAAACAATCAATTGAAAATAATCAAATACCTATAATTATGCAGATAAATATTTCTACCGACAATCAGAATGTCCGTGTATGCCTTGTAGGCGAACTGGATTCAAAGGCTACCACCGAGCAGGCAGCAGAACTTAGCAAAGTGTTGGAACTCGCAGATAAGTCGCTGGAGATAGACTGTTCCCAACTTGAGTACATCTCATCTGCCGGTCTTCGCTTCTTTATGCAAGTAAAACGTGCCACCGAGACACAAGGCGGTACAATCCGTGTGACACACCTCAACGAAGACGTGGCAGAAATCTTCCGTATGAGCGGATTCCTGAATGTTTTCAACGTAGAATAAAATGGCAAAATCCTTTTCCTCAAAAACCTGCGCTGGGTGGTACCCATAGCACTCGTCATTGTTTTCCTAAACTCCATGAATATCATATAACCGATATACCGGTACGCAGATTTAAAAACATCCTGATATATGAAAACCGCGCCATTATCAAAAACACAATATGGCATATATGCCGAATGCGTCGCCCACCAGGGAGAGGCATACTACAACCTTCCTTATCTCTTTGTGCTCGATGGTAGCCTGGACGAAGAAAAGCTCAAGAACGCCGTAGAGACAGCTGTGTCAGCACATCCCACTCTCTTCACGCGTATAGCATTGAATGAGCAGGGCGACCCCATCCAGACACTTGACGGCAGTGGGACGTTTGTACTGAAAGTAGAAACCGTGGCTGACATCGAAGCAGAGAAACAGCGGATGATTGTACCATTCGACATATATAATGACCGTCTGTTTCATATTCGTCTGTTCAAGGACAAAGACCATTACTATCTCCTTCTCGACATCCACCATATCATTTGCGACGCCTTCTCTCTGGAAGTGATACTGGCCGATATCGAATCTGCCTACAACGGCAAGGCACTGGAGCCAGAGGAGACGACGCTCATGGATGAGGCCGTTGCCGAAGCCGGTATGCGACAGACACCTGCCTTCGAGGAAAGCAGGCAATGGTATGCCCAGAACTTTGATTGCGGTGACACGTTCACCCCGCTCATTCCCGACCTGGAAGGTACTGGACACTCAGAAGGCAATATGGAGCGCGTGCTAAGCATAGACAAGGAAAAGATAGAAGATTTCTGCAAGTCCGCCGGCATCTATAGAAGCACCCTCTTCACAGCAGCATACGCCTATCTTCTGGCTAAGTACAACAATGAGCAGGAGGCGCTGTTTACCACCGTCTACAACGGACGTAGCGACCAGCGTATCTCACACACCGTAGGTATGGTTGTTAAGACACTGCCCGTTTACGCCAGTTTCACCGACGAAACCACCGTGCCGGACTTCCTAAAATCCGTTCAGGAACTGATGACCGGCTGTCGCGAGCACGATATATATTCCTATAGCGACATTATGGCAGAACTCAACCTGCAAAGCAATACCATATTTGCATGGCGCGGGGAGATGCTTGGCAGCACCCGACTGATGGGTAAGCCAATGCAGATCATACAGCTCCGTAACTTCACACTCGAAGTACCCTTCTGTATGACAGCATGTGTCGTAGGTAATCAATATCATGTCAAGGTAGAATACAACGCCAGCATATACTCCGAGGCCCTCGTCAGTCAGTTCATAGAGAGCTACGGAGCAACCTTGGAAGCTTTCCTCCGTCAGGCAAACCTGTGCGACATAGACATCACGACAGCTTCACAGATAAAACTGCTCGACAGTTTCAATCAGACAGACCGCCCCTATGACAACACACAGACAATCGTCTCGCTCTTCCGCCGTCAGGCCAAGGCCACGCCCGACAAGACCGCTGTGGTATTCAAGGACAGGCAATACACATATTCCCAACTGGATGATATAAGCGACCGCATTGCAAGCTATATAGCATCAAAGGGATTGGGCCCCGAGGATGTTGTGGCTATACTGATAGGACGCTCAGAATGGATGGTCATTGCCTCGCTGGGTGTTCTGAAAGCCGGTTGTGCCTATCAGCCGCTGGATCCCAGCTATCCCGCAGAACGCCTCAACTTCATGATGCAGGATACAGCCTCCAGGTTGCTTATAGCCGACGAGGAACTCTGTTCCATCGTGGACGAGTACAAGGGCGAGGTGCTGTTTACCAAAGACATCACAAACCTGAAGGATTCCCAGATTCCTGACGGCCCACAACCAGAGAGCCTCTTTACACTCATCTACACAAGCGGTTCTACTGGAGTCCCCAAGGGATGTCAGTTAGAGCATCGCAATATGGTTGCCTTCTGCCACATGCACATACACGCGCAGCAAGTCGAATCCGACAGCCGTGTGGGAGCATATGCCAGTTTCGGTTTCGACGCATGTCTACAAGAAATGTGGCCACCGCTCATTTTGGGCGCCACCGTCTATATCATTCCCGAGGATATACGTCTCGACCTCATTGCATTGAACGAATATTTCGAGCAGAACGGCATCACCCATACATTTATGACGACACAGGTGGCACGTTCATTTGTCAACGACATAGACAACCACTCACTGAAATCCTTCATTACCGGTGGAGAAAAACTTGCAGATGTCACCCCGCCGCCCTATTTGCTGCTGAACGGCTATGGCCCCTCGGAAAGCATCTGTTATGTAACCGCATTTGCCGTGAAGGAGAAACTGCAGAACATCCCCATCGGCAAGGCAGTAGACAATATGCATCTCTACATCATGGATGCCCATGGGCGCAGATTACCCGTAGGCGCAGCTGGCGAACTGTGGGTCAATGGCCCTCAGGTAGGCCGAGGTTATCTGAACCGTCCAGAGAAGACAGCAGAAGCGTTCGTCCAGACACCCTGGGGACGCTGCTACCGCACCGGAGACATCGTACGCTACCTGCCTGACGGCAATATCCAGTTTGTAGGGCGCCGCGACGGACAGGTTAAGATTCGCGGTTTCCGCATCGAGCTTACCGAAGTCGAAGCCGTCATACGCCAGTTCCCCGGCATCAAGGACGTCACCGTGCAGGCTTTCGACTATGATAATGGCGGCAAGTTCCTCGCTGCCTACATTGTCAGCGACCAGCAGGTAGACATCGATGCCCTCAACCGTTTCATACTCGACGAGAAGCCACCCTACATGGTGCCTGCCGTCACCATGCAGATAGACAGCATTCCGCTCAACCAGAACCAGAAGGTCAACAAGAAAGCCCTTCCGAAACCCGAGCAGAAAGCCTCCGGTTTCGTAGAAGAGAGCAACGCCCCCATGAATGTGCTGGAGAAGGAAATCCACGCCATCATCGCACAGATTATCAATACCGAGGACTTTGGCATAACGACCATATTGGGTTATGTGGGGCTGACCTCCATCATGGCCATCAAGCTCGCCATCCAGATCAACAAGCGCTTTGGCGTCACACTGAATTCCAAAGCCTTGGCCAAGACAGGCAGTATACAGAGCATCGAGAACGAGATTCTGACTGCGCTGATGAGCGGAGGCGCTGCAAAACAAGCAGAAGGCGAAACGGTACATGCCGACATGAGCAACATACCGTTGTCCTACGCCCAGATGGGTGTCTATGTCGATTCCGTCAAGAACCCCGAATCCACCATATACAACACACCCGTCATTGCCCGCTTCCCCAAGGATGTGGACATCCAGTTACTCACCAAGGCTGTGGAGACCCTCATCAAGACACACCCCCAGCTACAGGCACATTTTGGAAGCGCTGGTTCTGACATAATCCAGATTGTTGATACCGACCAGCCGGTAGAGATAACTCAAAGCCAGTGCAAGGAAGAAGACATCCCCCGTTACAAGTGGGAGTTCGTCAAGCCCTTCAACCTGCGGCAAGGACCCCTCTACCGCGTAGAGATTGTCACCACCGGACAATGGGTATATCTGATGATGGATATCCATCACCTCATAGTGGACGGTAGCTCTTTCGACCTGCTACTTTCGCAACTGTTCGACCTGCTCAACGGCAAGGAGATTGAACCCGAAACCTTCACGTATGCCGATTTCGTAGCTGCACAGAAAGCCGCTGAAAGCAGCGAGGACTTCGCATCTGCCCGCGACTTCTTCCACGAGCGTCTCTGTAACGTCGAGGGCGTGACCGAGATACCTTCCGACCTAAGCAATCCACAGCCTCAGGGCACCTTGGGCACCCTGTATACGCCGCTGGATTTCACCGCCATCGAGAATTTCTGCCGCCAGCAGAATATCTCACCGGCACATCACATCCTCGCCGCCACCTTCTATGCACTTTCACGCTTTGCCAACAACGAGCAGCTGTGCATAACCACCATCAGCAACGGACGTTCCGACCTCCGCATCAGCAATACCGTCGGCATGTTCGTCAACACACTCGCACTTAGTGCCACCATAGGCGAACAGAGCGTGATGGAATTCATTAATGAAACCAGCAGGAACTTCGACGAGACGTTGCAGCACGAAACCTATCCGTTTACGCGCATCGCCTCCGACTACGACCTCACAGCCGAAATCATGTTCGCCTACCAGATGGGCATCATAGACGACTACAAGTACAAGGGCGAGACGATTGCCGTAGAAAGCTTCGAGTCGGAAACACCTAAGTTCCGCATTGCCCTCTTCATCATGAACGACGAGTCGGGTCAGCCCAGTATATGCCTCCAATACGACAACGGACGCTACAGCCGGGAACTCATGAAATGCCTGTCACAGTCCATTGTGAACGCAACCAATGCCTTTATAGCCAATCCCGATGCACCACTGAAGAATGTATCCCTGCTCGATGCAGCACAAACCACCTTGCTTGACAGTTTCAACCAGAACGATGTCCCCTACGACAATACACAGAACATCGTTTCGCTCTTCCGTCAGCAAGTTCAGCGCGTGCCCGACAACATTGCAATGGTATATCACGATGTCCGTCTCACCTACAGACAGGTCGACGAACAATCCGAGCGTATAGCACGATACATCCAGTCACTGGGACTTGGCAGCGAGGACGTCGTCTCCATACTTATTCCACGTAGCGAGTGGATGGTATTGGCATCAATCGGAGTGCTTAAGGCCGGTTGCGCCTATCAGCCGCTGGATCCCAGCTATCCCGCAGAGCGCCTCAACTTCATGATGCAGGATGCAGGAGCCAAGCTGCTCATTGCCGACGAAGAACTGCGCCCCATCGTGGACGAATACAAGGGTGACGTACTGCTTACCAAGGACATCGAAACATTACCCGCAGCAGAGACACCCGTCCAAGCCGACATCACGCCCTCCTCGCTGTTTATCATGCTCTACACATCAGGCTCTACAGGTACCCCCAAGGGCTGCCAGCTGGAACACGGCAACCTGGTATGTTTCTGCCACTGGTACCACCGTTACTACGACCTGAAACCCGAGAGCAAGGTTGCAGCATACGCCAGCTATGGCTTCGACGCCTGCATGATGGACATGTATCCCGCCCTTACCTGCGGCGCCTCAGTATATATAATAGGAGAGGACATACGACTCAATCTCCCCGACCTTAACGACTATTTCAACCGTCAGGGCATTACACATTCCTTCATGACCACACAGGTAGGCTGCCAGTTTGCAATCAACTTCGACAACCACTCGCTCAAACATCTCTCCGTAGGTGGCGAGAAAGTACTTCCGCTCACTCCCCCCACGGCATACCAGATGCACAACGGCTATGGTCCTACCGAATGCACTATTTTCACCACCACATACCCCATGAGCGAATTCGAGCAGAATGCCCCCATAGGCAAACCCCTCGACAATCTCCGCCTGTACATCGTCGACAAGCAGTTGAACCGCCTGCCCGTAGGTGCAGTAGGCGAACTATGGGTCAGTGGCCCACAGGTCAGCCGCGGTTATCTGAACCGTCCCGAGAAGACAGCAGAGACCTATCTGGCCAATCCGTTTACGACAGACACCAAATACAGCCGCGTCTATCGTACAGGCGACATTGTACGCTATCTGTCCGATGGCAACATCCAGTTCGTAGGGCGTCGTGACGGACAGGTCAAGATACGCGGTTTCCGCATAGAGCTCAAGGAGGTCGAAGCCGTTATACGCGAATATCCCGGCATCAAGGACGCCACCGTCCAGGCATTCGACTACGATAATGGAGGCAAGTTCATCGCCGCCTACATCGTCAGCGACCAGCAAGTGGACATCAAGGAACTCAATGCATTCATCGGCAAGCAGAAACCATCCTACATGATTCCTGCAGCCACCATGCAGATCGACACCATACCGCTCAACCAGAACCAGAAGGTAAACCGCAAGGCACTTCCCGCTCCTGTCATCCAGGCAGTCGAACACGAATACGTCGAGCCCAAGAACGAACAGGAACGCATGTTTGCCAACATCTTTGGCGACATCCTGTCGATAGACAAGGTAAGTGCCACAGACAACTTCTTTGAACTGGGCGGAACCTCGCTCATGGTAACCAAGGTTATTATCGAGTGCGACAAGGCAGGCTACCACGTCATCTACGGAGATGTGTTCGCACATCCCACACCACGCCTGCTGGCACAGTTCGTAAGCGGAGAAACCCCCGTCCAGGACACCGATACCGAAGTGACAGGCTTTGACTACACCGGTATCGACGCCATACTGCAGAGGAACAACATCGATACATTCCTCAAAGGCGAACGCCAGCAGCTCGGCAATGTACTCCTCACCGGAGCCACCGGCTATCTGGGCATCCACGTATTGCGCGAACTCATCGACTCCGATGCCAAAACCATCACCTGTCTTGTTCGCGGCAACGACCAGGCATCCGCAGAGCATCGCCTAAAGAACCTGCTCTTCTACTATTTCGAGCAGTCGTTCAAGGAACTCATCGGCACCCGCCTCTTTGTCGTCAACGGCGACGTAACACAGGATTTCACCAACCTACAGCTACCCGCCAACCAATCAATAGACACCGTCTTTAACTGCGCCGCCAATGTCAAGCATTACTCCAAAGGCACAGACATCGAGGACGTCAACATAGGCGGAGCACGCCGCTGCGTCGAATACTGCATTAGCACAGGCGCAAGACTCATCCATATATCCACCACATCCGTAGGCGAGATATGGATCCTCAATGGCGACGGAAGCCCAGTACCAATGCTTGACGAGCGCAAGCTATGGTTCGGGCAGTTCCTCGACAACCGATACATCCACTCCAAGTTCCTTGCCGAGCGCATTGTACTCGATGCAGTCGCACATCACGGCCTCAACGCCAAGATTATGCGCGTAGGCAATCTTGCACCACGCAGCTACGACGGCGAGTTCCAAGCCAATTTCAACAGCAACAGCTTCATGGGACGACTCAAGGTATACTATACCCTGGGATGCTGCCCATACGACAACTACGACGAATCCACCGAGATGTCACCCATCGATGAAACCGCAAAATCCGTTGTCCTTCTTGCATCCACACCACGCGAATGTACCGTCTTCCAGCCCTTCAACAACCACACTGAGCTCCTTGGCGATGTACTCCAGCTGATGGACAAGATAGGCAAGGGAATACGCTTTGTCGAAAATACAGAATTCGAGAAGACCATTGCTGAGGCAGGACAAGACCCCGAGAAGGCCAAACTCCTGTCATCCATCTTAGCCTACCAGGATGTCGCACACGGGCAAAAGTCCGCCATCATCGAGCGCGACAACCGCTACACCTGCTCCGTCCTCCACCGCCTCGGCTTCCACTGGAAGGACACATCATGGGATTACGTCCAACAAATGATGACCGCCATCTCCCAGTTAGGCTTCTTCGACGAATAAGCACAAGCATCAGGGCATTCACGCCCCACACTCTACGCCTGTTGGTTCACCAGCAGGCGTTTTTTCTTCCTATAATGTTTGTTATATTAAACATTTTTGTGTATTTAATAAACCAAAACCAGAAAAACACCATTTCTGTCGTTTATGGGTTATACCCATTCGTTTTAGTTCCCTTTGTCATCGAATCCAAATAAACTTGCCTTCGCTGACAAACGTATCAAAACAGCCCTATGGCTGAAACGACAGAAATGAAAAACCCCGCTTACGCTAAAAAATATCCCTTTATTGCGATGGAATGCGCTAAACACCTTTTTTATGTTTTGCATTTTTCCCCATTTCATGGGCAGGGCCGTGTCTTTTAAGTATTTTTAACTAAAGTTTTCGGGGGGGCAAAAATTTACAAAGTCCTAAATCCTTGGTACTTTTACCACGCAGTATGTAATACTGCCCCCTAAAAAGCAAACAAAAAACTAATTTAACTATACTTAAAAACATGAAAAAACTATTCATTCTACTCACGATGCTAATAGTGGGCATCGGAAGTATGTGGGCAACGACGAGCACAATATATGTTGGCTCTTCGTCCGATATCAAAAGAGAAGGTACCTTTTATAAAGATGGCAGTGTTGTTGGCACTGGGTATTGGTGTCAGTCGGCAGTAGTTGCTCCAATTACTTTGACTGGTTTCGTAAGTAGTTCTTCGGGTTATGTTGATGCCAAGAGAAGCTCCACCTTAACAATCTCAGTTCCAAGTGGTCTAAAGATTTCAAGTTATTCAATCGGTTTGAAATTGACTGGCTCAACGACGGCTTGTAAGGTTGGTGAGGTATCACTAAGTAACAGTGAATCTAAAACTATTTCTGCTTCTGAGATTAATGCTAATTCATCTACTATTACTTTTACAGACATTACAGTAGACAATAATGATGAATGTCTTATACAAATCTCTGACTTCTCAGTGGTTGTTGATGGCATAGCGGAGACGTTTACTCGAGAGATTAATGCAGCTAATGGTCAGTTTTATAGTGGCGACTCTCCAAAGACGTGGACCTCAGGAAGCTCTTTATTTGGTAACAAGTGGCTTTCAACAGCTACAAATCCACAAATTACATTCTACCGTGGAGATACACCTGGAAGCGGTTCAAATAATATCATTATAGACGCTGATTTCCGTATCAATAGTGATACATATCATATATCCGTTCCAGATCGTTATCGTATAAAGGGATATGTAATAACGGGATATACTGGAAGTGGAAAGACATATACTATAACTCCTGACGCTCAGAATGCAAAAAGTATTTCTACCGATTCTGACAAGCCAACAACAGTCTATGTAGATGGACTGGATGCAGCCTCTACAACTTTTGTCGTAGGAGGAAGCTCAACAGGAAACCCTTGGATATATATTACTTCTTTCCGTGTTGCTGTTGAGGATTTGGTTACAAAAGCAAATACAGTATTAGATGAATTGAAGAATATTTCTGTCTATACTAGTAATGCTACTTTGGCAAAGATTGCACTTACATCAACTACATCTCAGGCAGATATTGAAAATATAATGAATACTGCCATGAATATAAATGTAGCGTTAAAGAATAAGGATGATAGTAGAAGTTCTAAACCATATTTGTCAGCGACAGGCGCAAGAATTTTTGGTGAAACATTCTCATCAGATGCTGCGTGGAAATTGACTAATTATAATGCAGAAAGGGGAACTTTCAAGCTTTATAATTTACCACATGAGGTATTTATGGCGTCACTTCCTTCTACCTGGAATAGAGCTGCAGAACCAACAACAAATGCTTCAAGTGCTGGTGTCTTTGTTCCACAAAATAAGTCGGGAGCCATTGCTTTAGGTAGCCCAGATTTGACTTATGGTGACGATGCTTACAATGCTATACATCTGTCAGGTAGTTATACGGCAGTTAGATGGTCCGCCACCTCAAGTGCTTCTCAGTGGACAGTAGAGAATGTCTACAGCATCACCTATAATCATTACAAAGTAGCTGATGCTGCTAATCCTTCAAAAGAAGGAGCTAAACTTATAGGCTCATCCACCAATTACTATATTTCAGGCACCGAGATTACATATAATGATCCCATTGATGGATTGACACCTGTTACGTCTTTAAACAATAAGCCAAGTGATGGTGCCATATCAGACGATGTTGTGGTAGATTATTACTACGAGCAGGATGCAACACTTCCTTTCACAACAAGTACCATAACAAACGGTGAGTTGGATAATCCAACTTGGTACTATATGCAGGTTAATGGGTTAGCTACATATCCTTCAGGGGATAGAATGGTTGTTGATGGTAGCAGAACAGGTCTGAACTACGAACGCTGGTGTTTTGTTGGAGATGCTATATATGGTGTACAAATTTTTGCAGAATCCAAAGGCGTTGCCTATCCTCTGAATATTTCATCAATGGATAATAATGATAATGTACGAATTTCTTCAACTTCTACCAATACTCTCTGGCTTGTCTCTGGAAGTGATTTAAGTAATCTCGTTATCTATCAGAAATCAGGAGAAACAACATACGCACTTCATCAGCTTGGTGGAACATCAGATGGTTCAGGTTGGTATTGGAAAGTAGGTCTTTGGAGTAGTGGTAGTACAGTGAAGCTTTCTGCGGCAGCATCGAATATGCCTTACGATTGGGCAAAAGAGGCAGTTAACTATATCCCTGCTCAAAGCGAATATACAAATGCAGAAACTATTGGATGGCCTTCTAAAACAGCTCATGCCACTTTAAATACTGCTCTCATGACTTTTGGAAAGGGAACATCTTATGCTAACTATTCTGCTTTACTAAGTGCTTGGAATACATACAAGACAACAACTGACATCACAACACCTCCAGCGGGATTCTATCGTATCAAGAGTGTTTCCAATTGGTCAAGCGCACCAAATAAATATCTTGTTGGCACAAATTCCGCAAAATCTAATTATACAAGTCGTGCAGCATATGATGGAGATGCCTCGAACCCACTTAATATATGGTATTACGATGGTTCAATGCTAACAAATTATGGAAATGGGGGATATCAAGCTGTTGTTGTTTCAAATAATGTATCCAACCCATCTTCGGTTACAGCAGGGACAACTTTTGCTTTTCAAAAGGCAAATAGTGTAACTGATTGGGAAATCTTCAATATTAAATTTAATAATGAACGCTATCTATATACTCAGACAGATAATACATATTATTATACCGACTCGGGAAGTGGAACTCCATCCGCTTCTGGGTATCGATTTAATGTGGAAAAGGTCACCTCTCTCCCTGTTACCTTCAACTCTGCAGCTCTTGGCTATGCTACATTTAATTCTCCTGTAGCTTTACAAGTACCAGAAGGAGTAAAGGCTTATGTTTGTACAATAGACGAAAGCACAATAAAGTTCTTTAATGCAAATAAATACACAGATGGTGATGGCAATTGGATACTGCCTGCAAACACAGCTGTATTGCTTTATAACAAAGATTACCTAACAGATGAAACAAAGGACTTTACAATTGTATCAGAGGAGGGTTCGTACGGTGAAGGCGAAAACAAATTTGAAGGTACAGTTGCAGCCGTAAATCCAGCAACAGGATGCACATACTATTCTTTGCGTAAGACAAAGAATGCAAATACAATGGGATTCTATCAGCGTACAAGCACAGCAGCACTTGCAGGCTTCCGAGCTTGGATTGTTGACAATACAGGAGGTGCTCGTAATTTCACTATTGTATTTGATGGTGACAGCGATCCAACAGGTATTGTAGAGGCTATGGGCTTAGAAAATGATAACGTTGAGATTTATGACCTGAACGGACGTAAGCTCTCTTCGTACCAGAAGGGTATAAATATTATAAACGGTAAAAAGATATTCAAATAAACAGGAGGAAACTGAAATGATAAAGAAATATATGAAGCCAGAGACTATTGTTGTCTCCATTAATTTGAGCAATCTGATCCTGGCACAGAGTGAGGTGGATCCTGAAAATATGTCTGGCTCTACTGGAGGTTCTGATGGGGCAGAAGATGACAACGAATATTCTCGTAGCGACAGCAACGGAGGTAACATCTGGGACAATGCGTGGTAATTAGCCCCTCCCATAGGGAGTTGATATAGCGACAATAAGGCTGGCAATAGCGCCAGCCTTATTGCGTTAATATAGCCTGCCAAAAAGCGTTACATTGTGTTGCCAAGAGAGAAACGGCGTTTCTCCACCCGAGAAACGGCCTCTCGCTATGCGAGAAACGCCGTGTTGCCCTCCGAGAGTGTGTCTTACCCTGGAAATGATTGAACGGCTCTCATCGGAGCATATTCAACAAAAACAAGGGTTTAGAGAGAATGATTCAACTTTTGCCAGGGCTAAGGATTAAAGTATCAAACAAGCATTCAACCTATGGCAGGGTTAAAGTAAAATCCATTCAACTTTTTTTAGGGAAGTACATCGGACGATGTGTTGCAGTGTTGCAGTGTTGCAGTTAAAAAACGGGGTAGGAAAATGTCAAAAAAGAACACTATATATTTATATAAATATATAGAAGTATTTTTATGGTATGTGGATGGTAAAATCGAACTGCAACACTGCAACACTGCAACGCTTTTGGCACTCAAAAAAATGTCTTTTCCTGAAAAGGTTGACAGTTTTTTTGCTTATTTCCTGATGTGGTTGACAGTTAATTTTCTGAACAAGTTGACAGGCTTCCCGATTATGAAAACGAGAATTAGGTGCGTGCCGAATAACGACGGCGCAAGTACTATAAATTGGCATAATCTCGACGTTTTTTATGGATTATGCCAAAATATAACATTATTATTTGGCGCAATCTAATATTTTTGTTAACTTTGCGCCAAAATATAAACGATGTAAGATGGAGAATTCAATCGTAGGTCGCAAGAAAGAGATATTGGAACTGAAGAAATACCTTTCTTCTGGGCAGTCAGAATTTATAGCTGTCTATGGAAGAAGACGTGTAGGCAAAACTTTTCTTATAAAGGAACTCTTGGAGGGGAAATTCTGCTTTAGGATGACGGGTAAGGAAAATGCCCGTCTTGGAGAGCAACTGCTGAATTTTTCATACGCTCTGTCGGATTTCTTTGATGAAGACCGCGTCCCCCAGAATTGGACAGAGGCCTTTCGGCTACTCTCAAAAAATATCGAGAAGCAAGGAGAAGGTACAAAAATCATATTCATTGACGAACTTCCATGGCTTGATACACAGAAATCCAGATTCCTTGGAGCATTGGAACATTTCTGGAACAACTGGGCATATTACCGCAAGGATATAAAACTAATCGTCTGTGGTTCTGCTACCTCATGGATGCTGAATAAACTGATTAATTCCAGGGGAGGGCTACACAACCGTGTAACTCACAAAATGCTGATTTCTCCTTTCTGTCTTGCAGAAATGGAGCAATACTTCCAAAGCAGAGGCTTCAACTACGAACGTCCGGAAATGATAGACTGTTATATGGCTGTAGGCGGCGTTGCCTATTATTTATCCTTGTTTGACAAAGACAAAAGCGTAGCAGAGAATATAAATAGTCTATGTTTTACTAGGGGTGGAGAACTGACAGATGAGTTTAACCGACTCTATGCCTCGCTGTTCAAAAAGGCAGAAAACCATATAACTGTAATAAATGCACTCAGCAGCACCCGAAAAGGAATGACCCGTCTTGAGCTGATAAACAAGACCAAGCTACAGAATAATGGCAATTTCACCACATTGCTCAAAGAATTGGAAACATGCGAATTCATACGTTCTTACTACCCGTTCGGCAAAGAAAAGAAGAACAAAATGTTTCAACTCACTGACCAATTCTCTCTCTTCTATCTTTACTTTATGAAGGATAAAAGCAATACAGGAAAGAACTACTGGCTTAAGAAGATAGGCACGCCCGAATACGCGGCATGGTCAGGCTATTCTTTCGAGACCGTATGTCTTCATCATCTCGAACAGATTGTCAACGCTTTGGGTATCAGCGGAACATACTATTCGCCATGTTCTTGGGTATATCGTCCCTCGGAAACAATTCTCGACGATCCAAATGCAGACGAGGATATGAAGACAGGTGGCCAGATAGATTTGCTGATAGACAGAAATGACAAGACCGTTAGTGTTTGTGAAATGAAATATGCAAGCGGAGAATACGAAATAACAAAAACTTATGCCAGCCATGTGGACCAAAGGCTCCGTACGTTCAGGAAAGTTACATCTACCAAAAAATCCTTTTCAATAGTTTATGTAACACCTTTTGGCCTTCATGATAACATGTATGCAAGGAGAGTTAATAAACAGATAACATCAGACGATCTCTTCCGCTAATTTAAGTGTCTTACCCTGAAATTGGTGTGATAGAATTTGTGTTTATCAACAGGCCCATTCAAGCTATTCAACCTATTCAATCAAAAATCAATATTTCTGCTATTTTTTTGGTAAAGTGAGGGCTTATTTGTAGATTTGCAAGTTGTGGTTCGGTTAGTTCCTGGACAACCGCTACACCTGCTCAGTGCTGCACCGACTCGGCTTCCACTGGGAAGACACCTCGTGGGAATACGTTAGGCAGATGATGACAGCCATCTCGCAATTAGGCTTTTTCGACGAATAGAGTTATACCCCCTTTTTTTGAAAAAGTAGGTAAGTAGTAAGTAAGTAAAAAGTAAGTAAGAGTTTTGATTTAGAAAACTTTTTGTATTTTTGCGGTGAAGATTAAAGGCAAATGATATGGCTACCTATACAATTACATTAAATGAGCGTTCTACTAGCGGAAAGGCTTTGATGGAGTATTTGTATGCATTGGGCGTAAAAATACAGAAAGTATCACATAGGAACAAGAGTAGTTACAGACGTTCGCAAGAGGATAAATTAGCTGGACGCATCGAGAAATTCTCGTCTTCGGAGGAGATGTTCGAATCATTAGGTATTTGACCTTATGTACGAAATAAGAATGACCAAGACGTTCCGTAAGGATACGGAGCGTTGCCGTAAGCGAGGCTATAATATGGAGCTGCTAAAGACAGCCATACGGCTTTTGGAAGCTCAGGGACAACTGCCTGCAGTTTATCGGCCTCATAAATTGTCGGGAGATTATGTGGGTTGTTGGGAATGTCATTTAAAAGGAGATTGGTTGCTAATATGGGAACAAAATGATACTGAGCTTACACTATTGTTCACTGGTACAGGTACGCATTCCGATTTGTTTTAATATGGAGTAAAAAGCCCCCTACCGAAAATAGTAGGTAAGTAGTGAGTAAGTAAAAAGTATTTTTTTACTGAGAATAAAACATTTTGTTACGGCATTCTAAACTATTCTCATGGCGTGATAATTTATTCTCACGTCGAGAGAATATATTCTTACGTCGAAAGAAATTATTCTCACGTCGAGAGAATAATTATATACGTGGTATTGCTTGTTTTTATATGGGGTGTGATTTTGTTTGTCTTGCCTATAGCCCAAATATTATCATGTCAACGAGTTGTACAAAGTAATCGTTGGACCATATCTCCAGTTCGCGCGGGTCAATTATGAATGGGAGGACATCGGCCTTTACGCTGTTGATGTCGGTTGTTGATAGCTTGTGTTTGAGCATTTCCTTGAACGTGTCTTTTGTGAGTTCGATGCCGTTGAATTCCTGTGTCCTGACCTTTAGGTGATTGAAGTCTAAGGGAACTTGATTGCGAACATACCATTCAAAGTCGTACCAGTCACGGCCTTTTACGCGATTTTTCCATTGGCGGAAGGTCAGGGCGTGAATCTTGCCTGCATACAGATCTGGCAGGGTGAAGCATCTGGTGTTGAAAGAGAATGGCTGTAAAAGCAGTTTTTGTTCTGTATTGAACTGTAGCGGGGGATTTGTGTCTACCTCAATCTTTATTTTCAGTGTTTTCCCTGTCTGGAATGTCAGGTTATAGACATCGGTATTGTCCTTGAGAAATGCGGATTCGATTTTGCTGAAATTGTGCTTGTCTTTCCTGGTAATGGTTACTTCGCGACCTAATATCTTGGCTTCTTCGATGATTGCTGGAAAATATTTCTCTAGGGTAAAGTCTGGATTTTTTCTTAACAGGGAGAAGTCCATGTCTTCGGAATATCGTTTGAGACCGTGGAAAATCCTCAGGCATGTGCCGCCATAAAATGCAGCTTCGTTAAAGAAACCTGCTCGGTACAGGCCGCCTAACACGACTTGTTGCATAACCTCGCATATGGCATTTCTTTCTCCGTCTGCACCCTGATGTGTGTGCTGCCTTAGCATCTGTTCGAATATGTCAGACATGTCTCAAATACTTTATTAGTGTGTTAATACTAAGTGCCCTGCGGCTTACTGTTGCAATCTTTTCCAGTATTTTAATGTCGATGTTGTCGAGTTCGTCCATATCAAAGCGGATGTCTTCTTCCAAATAGTGCTCTACGTCCTTGATGAATCTGAGTTTCAGGTTTTTGCTGAAATTGATTACATCGCAAAGTGCTTTTTCCTTGGAGGCAATAATAAAGGTTGCTTTGTCCTGTTTTTCCATCCTGAGTCCTACGTGGAAATAGTCATCTGTACAATTCCGATACTGGTATACTCCGGTAGGTGTTTGAAAGTGGCGTGAATGTTTTGTGGTAAGTGATGTTACGACGTGTACGGCTTCTGGAATTAGGCCATAGTATTTGAGTGCATATTCTGCTCCTACATACGACGGCCCGTACAGATGATTGGCGATAAGTTCGCGACAAAGGGGTTGCCCGCTTTCTTCCTTGCTTGCAACGTAGAGGCCTTTCTTCAGGCGTATTATAGCACCGGATTTTTCAAGTGCTCTGGCCTTCTCGATGGTGTGCTTCTGGTTTGGAAACAGGGAACTCAGTATTCCCAGGTCAAACGGTATGTTGCCTATTTGTTCTAACGCGCTCATTGCTTAATTGTAGTATGAATAATGCTTCTTCGGCACAAATATAGTTCTATTTTGTACACGAAACAAAGATTTTGTTGTTTTTCTGTTCAAAATGGGACGGTTTTCCCAAAGTGAGATTAAATATTGGTGAAATTTTTTTCTATTTTTGGGTAAAGTGGGTGCTTATTTGTAGATTTGTATGCTTATTCGAGTGATAATGTTATTAAAATTTTTATTATATTTGCACCGACAACACTATAATTTATAATTCAACTTATTTTGAACACAGCAAAGAAAATCCGCAGCATGATGCTCGCTATGGCAGCTCTGCTCACGTTCGGTTTCGCATTCACATCGTGCAGCAATGACGAAGATTTCCCGCCAGCAACCAACACAGTCAGCATTAACGGAGTCACTTCGGATATCACCGAGGTCACGATAGTTCAAGATCAAATTTACAAGGGTGGTGAACCTATAGATATTGAGCAATTTAATTGTCGCATTAGCCCAGTGGATGTAATTGCGGTAAGTATTCCAAAGGAACTCTTGGGCAAGACTATCGACCTGACAGAGAAATTGAGTGTTGGCAGTGAGGCGCCTACCGGAGTGATAGTATACAAGGATCTGGGCGGAGATTGGGAAGAAAAATATTTCATCTGTCCCGATGAAGAAGGTAACATTCCAGAAGGCCTTGTCAAGGAGGGCACCATGATTGTAACTGCAAGCGACGGCAAAGTCAACATTTACGCCAAGGGTATAGGCCTGCAATACGACAAAAATCATCCTGAGGCAGATCCCGTCGAGATGCCGTTTGAAGTCAGCTACTCCGGCCCCTATATCGTCATAGAGCGTTGATAACCCATTAAAATCCTAAAAAAAGCCCTCCTTGCCATTAGCAACGGGGGGCTAATTTTTTTAACCGCTAACCTTTTTTTTGTGCATTTTTAACCTTGTACTGCATAAAAAAGTATGTATTTTATGCAATAAGCGTGCAAAATTGAAGAAAAATCTATATCTTTGTCGCCGAAAAACGGAAATATGAGATTATGAAGACAATCGTTCAGAACCAACGAAAGGAACGTGACGAGTTGCTGTCGCGACCGTATCTTACGCGTAGAAGCAGTATGGATATGGACATGCTGCTGCACAGTCCTCTCATAAAGCTGATAACAGGTCCGCGTCGAGTAGGCAAGTCAACACAGGCCTTGTTGATGTTGCGTGACAAGAACTTTGCCTATCTCAACTTCGACAGTCAGCCGCTCTTAGATTCATGGGATGCCAATCTGGTGATGCGAATGCTGGATGATGTCTATCCCGGCTATGAGTATCTGCTGCTTGATGAGGTTCAGAACCTGGATGCCTGGGACCTGTGGGTAAGCGAGCTCTACAGGAAGGGCAAGAATCTGGTCATCACGGGTAGTAACGCCAAGATGCTGTCGAGCGAAATGGCAACGGTGCTGACAGGAAAGTATCTCCAGATCGAGATGCTGCCCTTCAGTCTGGAAGAGTTTTTTGACTGGAACAAGCTCGACCTTCAAGAGTTGAAACCTGAACAGCAAGCAGAGGGTAAGGTACTGAAAGACGACTATATGCGCAATGGAGGCTATCCGGAAGTGGTAGCTTCGCGCCAACTGGTTCGCAGCTATCTTGACACGCTGTTTGACTCAATAGTATGGAAGGATGTGGCTAAACGACACAATGTGCGCAACATCACCGACCTGAACAACCTTGCCATATATCTGGTTTCGAACTTCTGCAATCCGCTGAGCGCCAATGAACTGTCGCAGGAACTGGGCTTCTCCAGCGTCAACACTACCAAGAAGTTCATGGACTATCTGCATGAGCCATATCTGTTCTACTATCTGTCGCGCTACAACAACAAGCTGAAGCTGATGAAGAAGGCTCCACGCAAGGTTTATGTGGTTGACAACGGTTTTGTGGCAGCCAAGGCCTTCGCTGTGAGTGAGAACCTGGGACGCTTACTTGAAAATCAGGTGTTCATAGAACTCATACGCCGAGGGTATAATACCGACAAGACCATGTTCTATTATCGTTCCCGTAACGACAAGGAGGTGGACTTTGTGCTGCGCCAAGGGGCACATATCGAACAACTGGTACAAGTGTGCTATGACATGAGCAGCCCCAAGACAGAGAAACGCGAAGTTGACAGCATCGTAGAATGTGCCGGAGAGCTGAAGTGCAACAACCTGACCATCGTGACTGACAACGAAGAGCGCACCATAGAGAAAGACGGCTATATGATAACCGTAGTACCAGTATCAAAGTTTTGAGTCTGCCCCTAAACCCTAAATCGTAAATAGTAAATCTTTAAATCTTTCAATCCGCTAACCGCTAACCGCTAACCACTAACCGCTTAACCCCCATCAACGCGAGTATTGCGAGGGCCACGAGGGCTGCGTAACCGGTATTATTTCTGCTATTTTTTTGGTAAAGTGAGGGCTTATTTGTAGATTTGTATGCTTATTCGAGTGATAATGTTATAAAACTATAGGTTAATATGATATTCTTACAGACAATTGATCCTGCTCAGAAGACGGAGGAGGTTGCCAAGCAGTTGGCGAGTGGTAACAGCGAGTATCTGAGCGAGCTGGCCAGGAAGGGTGTTGACCTGGCGATTGAGGGGGGAAAGAGTATATTGATAGCCGTTGTTATCTTCTTTGTGGGCAAGCTGCTGATTTCATTCGTGAACAGGATGGTGGATCACATGATGCAGCGGCGCAAGATTGAGCCTACGATCCAGACTTTCCTGAGGAGTTTGCTGAACGTGCTGATGATGATTCTGCTGGGCATCACGGTTATCAGTGCCTTGGGTGTGAATACGACCAGTTTCGCGGCTTTGCTTGCTTCGGCTGGTGTTGCTGTGGGTATGGCTCTGAGCGGTAACTTGCAGAACCTGGCTGGCGGTATAGTGATATTGCTGTTCCGTCCGTACAAGGTGGGTGATTATATCGAGGCTTTGGGGACCGGTGGTGTGGTTAATGCTATACAGATTTTCCATACGATTATCCTGACTGTGGACAATAAGAAGGTCTATCTCCCGAATGGTGCTATGTCGAGCGGTAATATTACTAATTTCAGCAGCGAGGAGACGCGTCGCGTGGACTTTACCGTGGGTGTGGAGTATGGCGAGGACAGCGAGAGGGTGCGTCGGGTGTTGCTGGAGTTGTTTGCTGCTGAGGAGCGTATCCTGCAGGAGCCTGCTCCTGTGGTCTTCCTGAAGGAACTGGCTGCGAGCAGCGTGAATTTTACTGCGCGAGTGTGGGTCAGGACGCCTGATTACTGGGATGTGTTCTTTGAGATGAGTGAGAGAATATATTGCGAGTTCAACAAGCGTGGTATCGGATTCCCGTTCCAGACAATTACGCTGAAGAGCAAGTGATGAGGCTTTCGATTATAATACCTACGTGTAACTGTGCTGCGGAGCTGCAGGGCATGTTTGACAGTATTATTTGTCAGACGTGTACGGATTACGAGGTTATTATAGTTGACGGGGCTTCGACGGATGGTACGATGGAGATTGTGTATGCCAACCGGTCGAGGTTCCCAAAGGGGTGCCTGCAGTATGTCTCGGAGCCTGACGGCGGTGTGTATGATGCGATGAACAAGGGTGTTTCTGTCTCGCATGGCGAGTGGCTGTACTTTATGGGTGCTGACGACAGGTTGTATGACAGGTATAGCTTGGATAATCTGTTTGCTTTCCTGGATGACTCGGTGGATATGGTGTTGTGTGATATCCATTCTCCGAAGCATGGCCGTTGCTCTTCGGGCTTTTCGTGGATGACGTATCTGCGTAATACTGTTCATCATCAGGGTGTTGTGTACCGACGCGGGCTGTTTGCCGACAGGGGGTATGACGTAACGCTGCAGGTGATGGGGGATTATGAGATGAACCTGTATCTGTACAAGAGGGGCTGCCGTATGAGGCGTGCCAGATTCATTCTGGCGGAGCATCTTCCGGGTGGTCTTTCGGGCAGTGTGCGGTGGATAAACTATAGCGAGGAGACAAGGGTGCGCAACCGTTATCTGGGCAATCCTGTCCTGAGGATGTTGTGTGCTGGTGTCAGTGTGTTTAAATTCTGTGTCAAGAAATGTCTGTGCTGATATCTTTCATTATTCCGTATCACTACGAGCCCCAGTGGATGCTGGATGAGTGTATCGCCAGCATCGAGGCGCTGGATCTGCTGCCGGATGAGTATGAGGTATTGGTGGAGCATGATGTGGAGGACGAGGGGCCTTCGCTAACCCGTAACCGTGCTATTGAGAAGGCGAGGGGGGAGTATATACAGTTTGTTGACTGTGACGACAGGCTTTTTCCTGCCAGCTATGCCAGGATTATCGCTTTTGTCAGGGAGAAGAGGATGGACATGCTGATGTTCCGCTTTTCGTCCACAGACAGGGAAAGGGTAGGCAGAAACGGCTTGTCGAAGCGATGGAATGGGACGGAATTCTTGGTACATAACAATCTGAGGGCGGGAACGTGCATGTATGTCTTTAAGCGGGAAGTATTGGGGGATTTGAGGTTCTGTCCGGATATCTTTCACGAGGATACGTTGTTTACCCCGCTGTTGATTATGAGGGCTAAAAGCCTGTATGTGGTTAAGGAGAGGGCTTATTTCTACAGACAGCACGAGGGTACGACGATGAGCAACCGTAATCCCGTGTTCGTGGAAAGGCGCTTGAATGACGCGATAGTGGTGCTGAGGACCTTGCGTGCCGAGAGGGAAAGGGCAGGGGGCATTGCTGTGAGGGCGTTGCGGCGTGTGATTGACCAGCAGGTTATGTCGTTGCTGATAATGGTTCACCAGGCAGGTATGGGTGTGACGGGATTGCGCAGATATGCCTCTATATTGCGAAAAGAGGGATTTATGCCGCTGCCGCTGCATTGCTATAACTGGAAATATTATATATTTGCGTTGGTAAGCAGGGTATTATGAGACTGTCTGTAATCATACCGGTATATAATGTGGAGGGCACGCTTGACCGTTGTGTGGAGAGTGTGTTGGGGCAGGATGTGCCTGATATGGAGGTGGTACTGGTGGATGACGGCTCGACGGATGCGTGCGGACGGTTGTGTGACGAGTGGGCGGCAAAGGACGGGCGTGTACGGGTAATTCACCAGCGGAACATGGGGTTGAGCGCTGCGAGGAATGCGGGGCTTGACGTTGCGGGGGGCAGGTACGTTACCTTTGTGGACAGCGATGATTACATAATGCCTGACACATATATGCCGTTGCTTGATTTGCTGGAGGGGAGACAGGATGTGGATATCGTTGAATTCGGCATGAAACACGAATGTGACAGGCGCCTGCCTGTGGAACTGGATGACCGTGTCTATGGTTCTGCCCGGGATTACTGGCTGGACACTATGGGATGGAATCATGCCTATGCGTGCAACAAGATATACCGTGCATGGGTGTTTGCCGGATTGCGCTTTGCTCCAGGGCGTCTGTTCGAGGATCTCCTGTTGCTTCCGCATCTGTTGCGTAATACTAAGTGTGTTGCTACGACAGGTAGGGTGGGGTATGTGTATTGTGACAGCCCGGGGGGTATATCGAATGATGTGTCTGTGGTTTCGCTGTCGCAGTTGCTGCGTGCCGAATTGCATGCCTTGATTTTGATGCGTACTATGCCTTGGCAACGTAACGCCTGGAACCTGTACCGTGCAATATGCTGCAGGGTGTATGATATTATACGTGTGGGTGTTTTTGGGATTAGGATATGATGAACAGGAGGTTTTCAGTTGCTTTGTTTTCGCTGGTGCTCTGCTTGCAGGCTTTTGCCCAGATGTACAAAATGTCGCCTTATGTCCGCAGGGCGGTAATGGAGGCTGAACGGCAGGAGACGAGTGCAGATGCAAGGTCGTCTGCTGCGGTGGAAAGGCGTATTATGGCTTTTGTCAGGACCGATGATACGGGTTTGCTGAGGCGTAGTGGCTGCCGCATACTTGCTTCGTGGGATGATATCCATATTGCGGACATTCCTTTGTCCGAACTTAACCGGCTGGCGCATGATCCCGGTATTCTCAGGATAGAGGCGGGGGAGTCTTGCTGTCTGACGAATGATACGGTAAGGAGTATCACGGGTATTGCGACGCATCCTGTAACGGGATTGCCTGCCAGAAGTGTACGTAATGCTTATGGATTGACGGGCAAGGGTGTTGTGCTGGGTATAATGGATGTAGGTTTTGACCTGACGCATCCTACGTTGTGGAGCAGCGACATGAATGAATATCGCGTAAGGGCGTTCTGGGATATGCTGGATTATACCGAAGGCGGTGAGCCTGTAACGGGCAGGACGGACGAGGGTGAGGATACGATATACGTGGGCAGGCAATACATAGGACGGGATGCTATATTGGGCAAGGGGTGCTCGGCAGATGCTGTCCTGATAGGCCACGGTTCCCATACGCTGGGTACCGCGGGAGGTTCGGGCCAGGAGGGCAATGGTATGTCGATATACGAGGGTATGGCTCCGGGTGCTGACCTGTGTGTCGTGTGCAATATGGTCAGTAACAACAGGAGTATAGTTCCATCCGAGGACTTATACAGATATACTACTGCAACGGATGCCTTGGGTTTCAAGTATATTTTCGACTATGCCCAGAGTGTAGGCAAGCCGTGTGTGATAAATTTCAGCGAGGGTTCGCACGAAAACCTGTATGACAGCGAGCTTTACAGTCAGGTGTTGTCCAAGATGGTGGGCCCCGGGCGTATATTATGTGCGTCTGCGGGGAACGAGGGGGCGAAGAACACTCACTTTAAGAAGGGGCTGGACGCAGAAAGGGCTGGTGCATTCCTGACATCGTCATCGGAGTATGCGTATCAGATTATTAAATCGGCTAATCCCGTAAAGGTGGAATATAATTTCTACGAGGGGATGTCGAAGGTGATGGAATGGCAGTATGATGCCGCTCAGCTGATGGAATATCCGGACAGTGTGATGACTGATACCCTGGAGTTCGGGGACAGGAAATACTGTATCATGTTACAGACCTATCCGTCTGCGTATGGCGGAGGTGAATGGGCGACTGATGTCCTGATAGAGAATCTTGTGGAGAAGAAGATAGATGTGTCGCTCCATCCGGTTTCCCTGATTGTGAGCTCGCCTGGATCTGAGGTGGAGGTATATGCCAATGTGGGGTATTTTGCGGCAAGTGAATGTGATCCTTCGCTGACGGAATTTACCAGGGATCATAACGTGCTGTTCCCGGGAACTGTGGATGATGTGATATGTGTGGGGGCTACGGGATACAGGAACCATGCCTACAACTACGAGGGAAGGTTGCTGCGCTATACGGCTTACAGCCCTGGTGAGCGTGCTTCGTTCAGTAGTGTGGGACCTACGATGCAGGGAAGGATAAAACCGGATGTCATGGCTCCGGGAATGGTGATTGTGTCTGCCTCCAGCAGCTATATGATAGAGAGCCAGCAGGATACGTGGGAACAGCATACGCGTTTCTTTGACTACGACGGACGTACCTATGGCTGGTGGCTGAACAACGGTACGTCGATGGCGGCTCCTGTAGTAAGCGGCATAATAGCTTTGTGGCTGGAGATGGATCCGCAGCTGACTCCTGCCCAGATCAAGGAGGTTCTGGCTAATACCTGTCAGCATACGGGCTTGGGAATGGAGTTTCCCAATTGCCAGTATGGCTATGGGGAGATAGACGCTATGGCTGGTGCCGACTATGTCAAGAACGTCATATCGGGGGTAGTCAGCCTGGAAGGACATAGGGCGGACGAGGGGGCTGTATGCTATGGCCTGAGCGGAAACAGGGTCGAGGAGTCGGCAATAAGGAACGGTGTATATATAAAGAAGGTAAACGGACGTACGTACAAGATTGCAAGATAGGATGAGGATATTGCTCCTGGGTGAATACAGCAACGTTCACAACACCCTTGCCAGGGGGTTGCGCGAACTGGGTCACGAGGTTACCGTTGCCAGCAACGGTGATTTCTGGAGGGACTATTCGCGTGACATAAACCTTGCAAGGGAGATGGGTATCGCAGGAACGGTATCTTTCCTGTACAGGCTTCTGCTTGCCCTGCCCAAAATGAGGGGCTATGATATTGTACAGCTGATAAATCCTGTGTTTCTGGAACTGAAGGCTGAGCGCCTGTATCGGATATTTGATTACCTGAAAAGGCATAACGGGAAGGTCGTCCTGCTGGCTGCTGGCGATGACTACTATTATCCGGAGCTGCATACACGACGGAAGGTAATGCGCTATTCGGACTTTTATATAGGTGACGAGGAGCATTGCTGTGATTTCGTCAGGACCCAGACACGTGAGTGGCTGTATGGAGAGAAGGGACGCCTGACGAGGTATGTGGCAAAGCGTTGTGATGCCATAGTTGCGTGTGCCTACGAATATTGGCTGCCGTATAATCTGAGCGGGGACACGTCGCTCAATGGTGAGAGACTGAACAGGAAACTGTACAGCATACCGTTTGCGTATGTCATTCCTGATATGCCGGTCAGCAGGGTAGGCGGCAAGGTCCGGGTATTTATTGGAATAAGCAGGGAGCGGTCGGAGATGAAGGGTACGGACATAATGCTGCAGGCTGCCAGGGATTTGCAGCGTCTGTATCCCGATAGGATGGAGTTGCTGGTTGCAAACGGGGTTTCCTTTGACGAATATAGCAGAATGATGGATTCGTCGGACGTGCTTCTGGATCAGATATATTCGTATGGTCCCGGGATGAATGCCCTGTTGGCTATGTCAAAGGGAATAGTTGCCGTAAGCGGAGCAGAGCCGGAACATTATGAGCAGCTGGGCGAGAACGAGGTAAGGCCAATCGTGAATGTATATCCCAGTTACGAGGACGTATACAGGAATCTGGAGAAGCTGATTCTCAACCCCGAGCTGGTGAATAGGCTGAAGCTACAGAGCAGGGAGTATGTGGCACGTAATCATGAGTATATCAGGGTTTCGCGCCAGTATGTGGAACTGTACAGTAAATTGTTGGGGTAGGGTGTAGCTATCTTACGATAACACGAAGGTGCTGGGACATGTTCCTGATAGTTGCCTGCATTTCCCCGTTATTGTCATAGCGTGCAAAGACGACTGCAGCCGAATCGTTTCCGTTATGCTTGCGGTTAATCTTTTGCCCGGGTTGCATCAGTTTGGTGACTTTGATTACGGATGCCTGGAATGTGTCCGACAGCCACAGGCTTTCGTATGTTCCGTCCTGTTCCGGATACGGACGGTAATACATCACGCAGTTGTGCCCGTTGTTGTTGCCGAATACACTGCTCCATTCCGGAATATCATCTCCGGCAGCTTCAAGTATCGTGAAGACGTCTTCGTCGAATCCGTATGCCTCCTTCTCCAGATATGGGATGTTAAATCCTCCGTTGCGTGGTCCCAGGTCGATGAAATAGATCCGTCCGTCCTTACCTACAATAAATTCCACATTGCAGGGACCGCTCTTGAAATTGAGGAGGGTGAAGAGCCTCTGCAGTTCGTCAAGGGCAAGTTTCATGACATCGTCAGGATGTTCCGAGGGTGCACTGAGGGATACGGGAACCAGTTCCGAAGGACCTGCAACATGATGCTGGTCGACAAAGCCTGCAAAGATTATCTTGCCGTTATGCACGAAGACGTCGCCGTCGACCTGCGGGCCTGTTTTCCCGATGAATTCTTCGATAATTATGTATCCTGACGTAGAGTAGGACATGGCGACATCCCAGTTTGCCGCGATATCGTCTGGTTCTGTTATACGGAATACTCCCCGGCTTCCTGCCGAGTCGACAGGCTTCATTATAGCTGTCAGACGGTCTTTCGTCTCATGTTGTTTGGCTGTAAAGTATTCTTTTGCCTTGTTCAGGTCATTGAAACTGTCTGACCATGGGGTTGCGAAGCCGTTTTCACGCAGGAAATTGCGGAACTGGTCCTTGTGGGTGAGTGTAATTACTGCCTGGTATGGATTTCCGGGCAGCCCCATTTGCTCTGCAACGTACGAGGCTGTTGTGGCAAGTGCATCTGAACCGTATGGGACAATGCCGTCAATCTGCAGGCGCATGGCTTCCTGCAGCACGGCGTCTTTGTCTGTGATGTCTATCTTGCTATACTCGTCGGCAATCTTATGTCCGGGGTTGTCCTCGTACAGGTCGCTGCTAATCACATAATAGCCAAGTCTCTTGGCTGTCATGGTTGCTTCTGCCTGGATGATATTGCCCCCGAGAATCAGTATTCTTTTCTGTTTCATGGACATATATGTATTAGCTTTAGGGTAAATACGGTTCTGAGTTGCATGTAGAACATGTCGAATGACGGAAGCATCATGAACCGTGGCTTCAGCACTGTGCCTACAGGCAGTCTTCTCCACGAGAAGGTGGCGTATGTTTCCCGTAACTTACGTTTTGCGTAGCATTGTTCCTCGGATGTAAGGTGTTTTCTGTTATTCCAGTAGAAATAGCACATGCTGATAAACTCCTTCCATCTGCGTTTCTCGAGGCGTAGCAGTATCTTGTCAGATACCTTGCGTTCTTCCAGCTGTTTCCTGAGCAGGAGGCGGCTGTCAAGGATCTCAAGACGTCTGACACTTACCCTGTGTGTGACGGAGGATGGCATCTGGTAGTAATAGTATCTGCCTTTGCCCAGTTTCACGTATCTGGCATTCAGGAGGATAAGGTGTGTCACGGTCTCGTCGCTGTGCTGGCCGTATTCTGCAAGTGCGGGCATGTCCTGCTCCAGTGGTGAGCGTGACATTCCGTTGGGGGCAAAGTCGTAAAGGATGCTCCAGTAGCATGCTTCTTCGCCTGTCATGAGGCTGGGAACCTGTGGATTTGTCCTGAATGCTATCTTCCGGTTGGTCTCGGAATCCACGAGATAGAGGTCGAATGTGACGAAATCCAGTTTGGGATTCTCCAGAAAGTCATTTACGCACAGTTCTATAGTGTTTTCAGCGATTTCATCGTCAGCATCGATCATTGTCATGAATTCGCCGCTTGTGTGCTTCATGCCTTCGTTACGCGCAGCAGGTGCTCCGCTGTTGACGGGCATGCAAAGGGCAATAATACGGTTGTCCCTGGCCCGGTATGTATCTATGACGTCTTGTGTCCTGTCCGTTGATGCATCGTTGATGACAATAATCTCCAGGTTCCTGTATGTCTGGGACAGAAGTGAGTCCAGGCATCTCGGCAGAAGATCCTCGGCATTGTATGCGGCAACGATTATGGAGACAAGACCTGTGGTCACGGTGAGTGAATTATTTTCCTTGTTTGAATTTCAGTATGGAATATGCGGTACAGAGCAGGGTCAGGGTTATACCGCATGTCCAGTATTGCCATCCGTCCAGCTTAAGGCATACGGCGTATGTTGCGAATAGGAAGAGGCTGAAGACAATAAGGTCTGCAATGCGTCTTGTCGAGAAGCGGACGTCATATTTCCATCGGGATATTGCCATTACAAGGAGCATGTCCAGGAAATTCTGGAAGGTTAATGCTATGCCCATGCCTAACAGCCCGTACATTTCGTAACCTACGAGTACAAGCAGTATGTCAATTGCTCCGACCGTATTTATGAACAGGAAGGTCTTGTTGTCTCCTGCTGCCAGCGACATATATGCGTTGGGCAGGTATATAGCCCTGAACAGCAGGCCGATTGTCGTAACCTGTGCCATTGGTACAATGCTTTCGAACTTGCCGCTTAGCAGCAGGGGTACGATAAGTGGCAATACGACAATCATGGCTGACAGGAGCGGTGTTGCCAGCATAATGGTTACATCCTGCTGTTTCAACAGGGTGTCGGTCCTTTCCTTTATATTTGCGAACACTCCGGACAGGCGCGGGAAATAGTCCGTTTCCATCGCGGCGAATACAAGTCCGGCGTATGTCATTGTAAGGGTATACCCTGCGTTGTAGAGACCTACGAACTTGAGCGAGGCGAAGTTGTTGAGGTAGGCTTGTATGCATAGTATGGATGCGTGTCCGATGATGCTGCATATTACGAAATTGAAGCCGACGGACAGTGCCTTGTGGCCTTCACGCAATTCCTTTTTTGTATATACCAATTGGAAACGCTCTGCCTTCCTGCTGAAGGCTATGGTGAGTATCATGCTGGCAGCACAGAATGCCAGTATTGCGGGCAAGACGCCTTCGATTCCATATAAATAGTATATGGGAAGCGTTATGACGATTCCTGCTACTACGTTCAGTACAGATACTGTTGCCAGTGAGTTTAATTTCCTGAGTCCTTTCAGTACTGCCAGTTCTCCGCATGTGACGGTACTGAAACCTACTGCCGGCGACAGCAGGATGTATCCCAATGTATGACTGGAATCGCCAAACGTGAAACGTGACAGGGGGGCAGCAAGCAGTATGCATACCAGTATCCCGAAGAGGGCAAGTAGAATTACCCATGAGCGCAGGACGGCGACTTGTAGGGTAATATCGTTCCTGCACCGGGCTTTTTCTTCATCGCTACAGGCTTCTTCCCATTTGTCGTATGCCGCAGAAACGCCTCTTACACCGCTGACATCCAGTCCCAGGTTGCTTGTGCTGTGGACGAATTCACGTGTCTCGTTATAGATGGAGTAAAGGCCTATACCCTCTTCCTCGAGCAGTTTGGCAACAATCTTGGTGCGAACAAGGCTCAGGAGTATGGTCAGTCCTTGTACGCCACCGAACAGGGTGTTGGCTTTCAGTATGTTTTTATATGTAGGATTCATTCAAAGTACAAAGATAAGGAATATTTTTGTATTTTTGCAGTCGCAATGGACAGAAAACGTATAGAATATATCGACTTGGCCAAGGGAATATGCATGCTGCTTGTGGTTCTCGGTCATTTTCAGGAGAAATATGGGTATGCTCAATTCCAGGATTTGAACTATACTTTGTCATACGTACGCATGCCCTTGTATTTCTTCTTGAGCGGTATATTCTTCAAGACCTATGATAATTTCAGGTATTTCCTGACCAAGAAGATAAACCATCTGGTCATTCCTTATCTGGTATTCCTGGTACTGGGGTTCGTTACGTTCCGCAATTTCCCTATTTGGTTCCTGAGCAGCCTGTTTTATTCAAATATGCTGTTCTATGGGTGCAGGAGGCTGGAGGTGTACTGCTCCAACAAGTATGTCCTGCCTATATCATGTGTGGTGCTGTCTGTCACAGGCTTCTTCCTGCCGGGTGGCCAGGGATGTGACAATCAGCTGGCAGAACAGATATATTATATGGAGACTGCAATGACGTGTCTGGGTTTCTATTATGCCGGTTATGCCCTGAGGACGTATACAGATTTCATACAGCCTGAGAGGAAAACGGGACTGGCGTATGATATCCTGATTATAGCCATGTGTGTCGGCATAGTGGCTTTTGTAGGGTGGTACTACGATTATGCAGATACGGGATTCCGCCTGAACTTTTATGGCTATTCGATTATAGGGATGTATGCTGCGGGTCTGGCCGGATGTGCTGCTGTCGTGGTTTTGTCAAAGCGGCTGAACCATATTCCGTATATATCCTTTATAGGGCGATACAGCATAATTGTGCTGGTTACTCATTTCCCGTTGATCTACTATGTGGGGAAGTTGTTGCCGGATGAGAGGCTTCTGACGGTTGTGCTGGTTTTCCTCCTGGAGATACCGGTAATATTGGTAGGGAAGCGTTATTTCCCGCACATCCTTGCACAAAAGGAACTTATACCATTGGACAGGACGGAATCATAATGTGATTCTCCATTGCTTGTAGACAATGCCTCGTCCACCGAAGCCTTCCTTCTGCTCTATGAGTTTCTCGTTCAGGATCCTGCCGGCCTGTTCGTTGCTGGTGCCTATGTCAAAGTAGGTGTAGCCCGAGGTGCGGTATTTGTCGATCAGGACGCTATACAAAAGGTCTATGGCTCCGTTCTTTTTGCCCATTTTATCGGCATGTGCGTACTGAACGTGGATAGTTTGCGGATTTGTGGCATATACCACGGCTCCGGCACGTGCGATGTTGTCGCTGTCCAGGCACAGGTAGATGTGGATGTTATCGGGGAATCTTGAATGCAGCATCTTCATCTCTTCCAGCGAGTGAACGGGAGCTGCGCCGTATTTTTCCCTCAGGTTCTCGACCATAATGGGCCAGAATGTCTCTATATCAGCATCTTCTGTTATATGCATGCCTGCTTCCAGGGCTCTTTTCAGACCTCTCTTTCTCCTGCGTTCCCAGGGTGTCGGCATGTTGCCGTCCATCTTGATTGTACAGGAGAGGTTGCAGCATGCCAGTGTGGCATTGTTGCGCCATAGCCAATATTCGTCTTCCTGTGACGGGTACTGGCAATATATCGAGGGGATCTGCTTATAGTACCACCCGGTAAATCCGTGCTCCCTTAAATACGCAATTGTCAAGGTAAATATATTGCCTACGTCTGTGGCATGGATCTTGGTCGTCAGGATCAATCCGCCGTATGTGAGTCCCTGATGGCTATACAGGATGCGGTCGTCTTCGTTGGCGGGCATTATGGCTGTCAGTCTTCCCTTGTCGTCATAGTACATCAGGGAATGGTCATCGAAGCGTTCTGCATGGTAATCCATGTAGTCGCGCAGGAACAGGAAGGTTCCGTTCTTTGCGCCGCGAACAAAAGCATCCCACTCCTGTTGCTTATCTCTTGTATATCGACAGATATTCATCAAAGTTGCGGATATAGTCTTCCTCGCTGTATGGATGACTGGCAAGTACCAGACATAGGGCACCGGTGGTAAATTCGCGTTCCTGTGCCCAGATACCGGGAGGAACAAGCAGGCCGCGGAACGGTCGGTTGAGCAGAACGCTCTTCTCGTGTGTGCCATCGCTCAGGTACACTTCCAATGCTCCGCTTGCAGCAATGATAAACTGCCAGCATTCCTTGTGTGCATGCGCCCCCCGGTCCTTGCCGGCAGGGACGTCGTATATGTAGAATACCCGGTTGATGGCAAAGGGTATCTGAACATGCTCGTACAGGTATGTAAGGCTGCCGCGGGGGTCTTCCTCCTTGGGCAGGTCAAACAGCTTGCAGTCATCAATTGTGTATTTCATTCGGGAATTTTGATTTGGGGTTTATAGGCGGGATTTTACGCAGGCATAGCCTACAAGACGGTCATAGCGGCCGCCCTGATCGCGGAAATAGACAAAGGTCTGATATTCGTTCTCGGTCTGCCAGAAATCTCCCATTGTCTTTCTGGTCGACCCGTCTTCCAGTATATACTGGTAATTGTAGAATCCTTGTTTCAGCATAATGGCTGCTTCGTAGCAGCGGCTTGCCTGGTTGTATTCCATGCGGCAGGCGGGATCGCATTCCCCGTTGCTCCATTGGCCGTTTACGTATACGTCACCGTTAAGCTTGGGGCTTCTCAATGCAAAATGCACAATTACATATTCGGATTGCGTATTGTTGTCTGTCTGGTTTTGTGTACGGGGGTAGAAGGCTCCGTTCTGGTCCTCGGCAGACAGGTAGTTGATTTCTACGATATTTTCCCAGAGAGTGGCATGGTAGAAGGGCTCGTACCATCGCATGTTGTCCACGTTCATGCCGCTTACGTGTACATCCAGTATTTCGAATTTGTAATATTCGTTTCCAGCGGGGAAGATCAGGTCTTCGCGATGGGTCCACTCCAAACCGCGGTTGCTGCGGATATTTGCCGGTATATTACTTACGGTACGCGTTGGTCTGCGGTTCTGGGTTACAACGGTATGGATCTGGCTGTTGGGGTCCAGTACATCCAGTTTCCCGTACCTCATGGCAAGTGTTACCTGTTGGTGCGAGTTGTTGCAGTCGATGTCTGTATTGGAACTGATCTCGCAATTGATGCCTGCAACATCCTCGTAGACCTGGAACCTGCTTTCCAGAACAGGTCCTTTGTCCTCCTCGCCGTCCTCGAAGATCAGCAGCTTGTAATTGCCGCTTAGCAGGACGGTTGTGTTCTCGTTAGGTATGGACAGTGAGTAATGTGTGTATATCTGTGTAGTGTTGAAACTGGTGTGATAGTTGTCAACGGGCAGGTTGTTAAGTCCTCCCAGCCATTCGCTCTCGAACATTTCATCGGAGCCTTGCCAGTCCCATGTGCAGTGTTCCAGCCGGTAGATGTAGCGGTGGTAGTCGTGGCTCATCTCGTCCCATGAGAATGTCAGGTATGACGAACTGCCCAGCTTTATGACGGCAGGAAGCAGTGGGTTGCTGTCCTTTGAGACCTGCAGGGTCCTGATATTATTGTCATAGACCATATTCTGGGACGTGGCACTCCCGGCTATTGACATAAGCAGTAGCGGAAGCATCAGTCTTATTATGGTTCTAATATCTTGCATTTTCTTGCGGGTCTCTGGTTGACGGTTATCTGCCTTTTACTATTGGCAGGTGCCAGTGGAACTTGACTGCAAGGCATCTTACGGAAATGACGACTATGCTGGAGATAAGGGCATTTACTGCTTCGTTCAGTCCACAGGAATAGATAATGGCGTAGACGATGCCTCCGGCAACGCATGCCAGGGCATATATTTCCTTGCGGAAGATAAGTGGCACCTCGTTAATCAGCACGTCACGGATTACACCGCCAGCGGCACCTGTCATCGAACCCATCGTAATCGCAACCCACATGGGAAATCCCATCTGCAGGGTCTTTTCGATGCCGACTACGTTAAACAGGGCAAGACCGATAGTGTCGAATATGAACCATGTGTTCTCTCTCCTTACCAGGTGTTTGCTGAAAATATGTACAAAGACAACTGCAATTGCGCACCAGATAAAGTAGATGCTGTTCTCCATCCAGAACGGGTGGATGTCAAGCATGATGTCGCGCAGGGTACCTCCACCGATGGCAGTGGCCATACCGACGATCCATGCTCCGAATATGTCAAACTGTTTTGCACTGGCAAGCCTGATGCCGGACAGGGCAAAGGCAAACGTTCCGATAAACTCAATTACCAGGAATGAGGTGGGAATGCGTACTGTTACGGCAAGGTCCGTGAACAGCTTGACTAAATCCTGCCAAATAATTTCCATAGCTGCAACTGTATTACGATACCAGACCGATTTCCTTCCATTCAGCGGCAACACGCTGAGCATCTGCGAAAGCCTGTTCCTCGCTGACGTCATAGGTGTCCAGCAGGGCATTCTTCAAGTCTTCGACAGTAAACTCCTTGCCAACGACTGCCTTCCACATATCTGCAGCAGATTCGTTCAGGTTTATTACCTTGGAAAAGTCTATGTTCTTCATTCCGTATGCAACAACGACATACTCGCCGCATACCTCACGTAGTTGGAATCCTTCCTTGATTTTCATATTTTATAAATTGTTATACTATGGCTCTGTATATCATCAACAGATATTTGCGGTATGGCAACAGCCTGCGCCATCGTTGGATATTCCTGATTAGTTTTGGGTCATCCGCATTGATCGTACGGGTAGGGCGGATGTATTGTTTCACGACGCCGCAGACATCATTTTTCCTGCAATGTTCGGTGCCGACAAGATTACCGTCTCCCATCAGGGTTATTTCGTCACCGTCCATCTCTATGATTCGGTGCAGTACGAAATGTCCAGGGGTGATTTCTGCCAGGACGGCATCGCCTATGCGAAGCTCCTCGGGTGCATCCAGTACGACTTTGTCACGCAGATGTTCCAGGAATGGACGCATGCTCCATCCTTTGACCAGGATGGTGGCGCTGTTTCCTTCGCGGATGGCATCACGGACGGCTCCTAGCAGGATGTCATTCGGGATTTCCTTCCTGGGACCGGTGCTCACCGTGCCGTTTGCGTGTCTGTATTGCATGTGCATGGGCCATAATATGACCTTCAATGCCATGTCTGTAATCCTTCGTATAATTGTCCGGACCCTCATCTAATTGCAATTGTGTCGTGGCACAGGTGTGCGGCTTCGGCATTGGGCAGGCAGCCCAGTTCCCAGGTGTTGCATGTGCTTACAAAGTGTGTTACACTGTCGCATACACCGTTGTAAACACGTTCGTCCCATTTCATGCTGCTGCAGGCAGGCAGAAGCATGGCAAATGCTTCGATGGGCTTAAGCTTGCGGATGCTGTTTTCGGGTTTCTGACGTATCCGCACTATTCCACCGATGGGAGCCTGTACGTTACGATAGCATGGTGTCTTGCCGCTCCAGGGCGAGCCAAAGGCAACGGGAATGCCGTCTACCATGCGGATTACGGGATTGTCGTCGTTCATCAGGTCGCAACCGGGTATGTTGTCATACCACAGACGTGTATGTGTGCTCTTGCCTGTTCCGCTGGGGGCTGTCATCATATATGCCTTTCCGTCACAGCGGATTACGCTGGAATGCATCAGTATGGTGTCTGATACTGCCGTTGCAAATGCGTATGACATCATCATGCAGTTGTTCAGTCCAAAGTTCTGCTGGTTCCATGTTCCTTCGTAAAGACGTACTGTGCATTTGCTGAAGTCCTTGTTGCTCTGCATACGTGAGCAAAGGTGTCCGTTTATGTCGCTTACTTCGAACTGATAGCCTCCGTCATCGCTAAGATATACTCCGTGGTTTGTGCCGCCAACATCAAACTGGCCTATTTCCTTGCCTCGCACCTTCCATTCCCAGGTTGTGGAGACGTATACTGTCAGTATGGCATCGCCATTACCGTCCCATTCAAATGGCTTGAAGCCTGGTAGCAGATGCAGTATGTCAACGCTTTCATCTGCCTCGATGTCTATGATGTGATCTGCAATCCTAAATCGTTTCATGCTCGGTCCACTCTTCTGGTACAAACTTAAATGCGCCTGTTTCCATCTGCCGTATGTTCAGGCTGTTTCTTTTTTTGTGGAATTTGATTACCTTCAGGTATTTGTTCTCCAGCTTACGTTTTTTCTTTGAGAAGAATATGGTACATGTAGTGTGCGGACGTCCCATTTTCTCTTCCATGAAGGTCTGCAGCTGCTGGGAATATATGCTACGGTCGTACAGGAATCCTGTCTTGGACTCAATATATACGGGATCCATACGCTGAACGTCTGTTATATATGCGATGGAGTCTGTGAAGCTTGCACTCACACCGAACATATATACCACGCGTTTCTTGGGCTTGGCATGCATCGCGCCTGCGGTCATAAATGCCACGAGCAGCACAAAGGCAATTTTCTTTATCATCGTTATAACAATATACAAAAGCGGTGTAAAGATATAAAGAAAAGCGCAATTTTCACTGCGCTTTCCCTTATTTTATATGTTAGGTGTTACTTTTCGTCCAGTTCGATGGCGAATGCAATCTTTCGTCCGCTTGGCGACAGGGCCTTGATCCACAGTGTGCGGTCGCTGCTCTGGTTCGCTGCCTTTACTGCTTCTTCCCAATCGTCCAGGGTCTTCAGCTTCTTGTCGTTTGCACTCAGTATGATGGTACCCTTGCTTACGCCATTCTGCTGCATCTTGCCCTTGCGTATTGCGTTTACTGTCAGTCCGTAGTCGATTTCCATCAGTTTCTTCTCTTCTTCATTAACCTGACGTAATGAAATTCCAAGCTGATCCATGTCAACCTCCTTCATCACCTTGGTAGAGCCCTGGCTGTTGCGCAGTGTTACGGTTGTGGATTTCTGCTTCTTGTCACGCAGCCATGTAATGGCAACCTTGTCACCGGGCCGGTGCTGTGATATGGCTTCCTGCATCTCTGCCATCTTATGTACTTCCTTGCCGTCAAACCTGATGATGACGTCACCTTTCTCCAGACCGGCTTCTTCTGCGGCTGAAGCGGTAGATACTTTCTCGACCCATACACCGCTTACGGTACCTAAGTCAATGTCGTTGCCCTTGGCCTTTTCTGCATCAATGTGTGTGCTGACATCACCACCCTGTACACCCAGTACGGCACGCTGTACGGTACCATATACCTTGAGGTCGTCAACCACTTTGTTCATGATAGTGGTCGGTATGGCAAAGCCATAACCGCTGAAATTGCCTGTCTGGCTATATAACATCGCGTTGATACCGACCAGTTCTCCCTTTTCGTTTACAAGGGCACCACCGCTGTTGCCAGGATTGATAGCTGCATCTGTCTGGATGAAGCTTTCAATACCGTTTGCACCCAGGCTTCGTGCCTTGGCGGAAACTATGCCGGCAGTTACCGTGCTGGTAAGATTGAACGGATTTCCTACAGCCAGGACCCACTGGCCTATCTTCAGGTCATCGCTGTTTCCGATAGGTATTGTGGGCAGGTTCTTGCCGTCAATCTTGATGAGGGCAAGGTCTGTGGTTTCGTCACAGCCAATGATGCGGCCTTTGAATTCGCGGTTATCATTGAGCTTGACAAGAATTTCATCAGCTTCTCCTACCACATGGTTGTTCGTGACTATATAGCCGTCAGCGGAGATAATCACACCACTGCCTGCTCCATGCTTGTCGGGTTGCTTGTACTCGCGTTTCTGCGGCTGGCTTTGGCGTCCGAAGAAATCACCGAAGAAATCGGCAAACGGGTCCTGATACGTGATTGTCTGTGTCTTGCCGGTTTGTGTTACCTTGATATAAACTACAGCGTTTACGCTGCTCTCTGCGGCTTGTGTAAGGTCCACCAGGCCGGCTGCCATAGCTGTTCCCGTACCAATTGTCAAGGCAAGGGACAGCATAACGATCTTGATAGTTTTCAACATATTATATAAGGTGTTTATGGATTCAACGATGCAAAATTACGTATTTATACGATATGTTGTTCTATTTGGCTTCTTGTTTTAACTTTTGATATATATAGTTTTGGCTCTTTTAAACTTTATTCGTAATTTTGTCCGTCGAAAAACAAACAGTGGCTCGGCTTGTCGTCAATCTGTATCCTTTACAGGGTCAGATGGGAGGAAAGTCCGGGCAACACAGGGCAATCCGCTACCTAACAGGTAGTAGTCAGCAATGGCTAGCAAGTGTAGAAGAAAATAACCGCAGAACCATTCTGTAAGGGTGAGAAGGTGAGGTAAGGGCTCACCAGGCGTATGGTGACATACGTGCTGTACACACCGGATGTTGAAAGTTCGCGTATACCGGCGCTCCGCAAGGAAAAGGGCTGCCCGCCCGAGCTGGAGGGTAGAACGATAGAGGCCGATGGTGACATCGGTAGCAGATAAATGACAGGCGGTCCCGTCATGGCGGGATGCACAGAACCCGGCTTATAGAGCCACTGTTTTTTTACCGTTAAAACACAAAATTCGGAGTATGAGTCTGAAGGAAAGAATGGAATATTGGTGGCGGATGAACGAGGATCAGAGTTCTCCTGTTTCACGTTATGCCCTGCGCATATTCAAGCGGCTGTATATAACTGTCGATCATTTTATTTCCAATAATCTCGGCTCGTATGCTTCGGCATTGACCTATAATACTACCTTGGCTGCAGTTCCGGTATTGGCAATTATTTTTGCAATGGCACGTGGATTCGGTTTCGATAAGCTCATCGAGAACCGTATACGTGAGGGACTTGCCAATTTTTCGCCAGAACTTACGGATTCGGTCCTGTCTTTTGTGGAGAGCTATCTGCAACATACCAAGAGCGGTATCTTCTTGGGCGTAGGATTGCTGCTGTTGTTCTATACATTGATAAACCTGACGATAAATATTGAGACAGCATTTAATACTATCTGGCAGGTAAGTAATTCACGCAATATTTACCGTCGTGTTACTGATTATCTTTCGGTGTTCCTGCTGTTGCCCCTTTTGCTGGTAATTACCAGTGGTATCAGCGTGTTCCTATTGAACCTGAGTAATTCCCTTGGTCATTATCTGATACTGAGTGGCAGTATCAAGTTCCTGATTACGGTTTCGCCGTTTATTATCACCAGTATTGTGTTTACGCTGCTATACAAGCTGATGCCCAACACGCATGTGCATTGGACTGCTTGCATAGGGCCTGGTATTATTGCAGGTGTGCTGTTCCAGGGCCTGGAGTATTTCTATATCCACTACCAGATAAAACTGTCAGCGTACAATGCCATCTATGGTAGCTTTGCCGCCATCCCCCTGTTGCTCATATTCCTGCAGTTTACATGGTACATCTGCCTTATAGGGTGTCAGCTGTCCTATGCAAACCAGACGGTCAGCGAGTACGCGTTTGAGCGCTCTACGCGTGGTATGAGCCGTCGTTTCCGCGACAGCCTTTCGCTTTTGCTGGTGAATTGTGTGGCACGGCGTTTTGCAGAGGGGAAGAGTCCTTTGAGCCGTCGTGCCCTGACTCGTGCTACGCGTCTGCCGGGGGCTTTGGTTAAACAATTGCTGGACGAATTGGTCAGTGTGGGTGTATTGGCGATAACGCATAACGAATCGGGTACCGAGGTGCTGTATCTTCCAGCGATCGATATCCATCGTCTTACTGTGAGTATGGTAATAGCCAAATTGGACAGGCATGGCTCAGAATTGGCTTCGGACAATTGGATTATCCGTAACCCGGAATGGCAACGCCTTCGTAACCTGCGCTATGAGCAGAAGGATGACTTGATAGCGGAAGTCAAGCTTGACTGATTCCATCATAATAACAAAAGGCAGCTCCCAAAACAAGGAACTGCCTTTTCTTTATTAATTGCCAGAAACTGGCTGTCAATCCATGGGGTATTATTAATTTTTCTTGATTGCAATTACCAGGGCGACGATTGATGATATGAGACCCAGAATGCTGGCTCCTGCACCAAGGAACGTGTAGAACGAGCTGCTCTTGACACCAAGGCTCTTGTTTGGCTCGATGTATATGAGGTCGTTTTGCTGAACGTAGAATGCAGGGTTTGTAAAGATATTGACATCCGTGATGTCCATCTCATACATGGTACGCTCGCCATTGTTCTCACGGAACAGCTTTATTTTCTTGCGCAGGGACATTTCGTTTAGGTCTCCGCATTGCGCCAGTACATCAATAACTGAGTTACGCTCACTTGTCAGGTTTACAACCCTGGGACCTTGGACTGCACCGACAACGGTTACGCGGGCGTTCAAAAGCCTTACGGTTACTTCGGGATCCTTGATGAGATTCAGTTCCTTTACTTTTGCCTCAATAGCACGTGCAGCCTCTTCTGTCGTCATGTTGTCAACAAATACCTTGCCGACTGCGGGCAGGATCAGGTGTCCGTCATTTGTGACAGTAAAGCCATAAGAGTTACTCAGGGTACCTGAACTATATGTACTTGTTGTTTGAGTGTTGGAACCCATGGTGACGTCCTGTGCGAAAATGTTCAGCAAATCCTTGTCCGGACATGTGATTTTTACCAGTACCTGGTCAGCCGGCTTCAGACGCATCTCGTACTGCTGGGCGATCTTCTGAGCCTGTGCATACAGGGAATCAGCACCCTGAAAATAAATCAGTTTTTTTCTGCTTACACAACTGGTAGCCATCAAGGTTGCCAGAAGGATAATGATAATAGATTGAAATTTTTTCATTGTTTAATATGTTATTTTATATTCCTTTGCTAAATCTGCCACCATTTACGTTTTGGTAGTTTGTTCCTATGCCTGGCATCAGGACGGATTTCGTCGCTCATGACCTGTTGGTACGTGAGATTGTCATGTATCATGCGATAGATGGTACCCCAGTCGGGCAGTCCACCTACGTTTCGGTCGTCAATCCACACATCAACCTTCAGCTTACGGGAAAAATGATTGTTGTTCTTACGCTCCTCCTCGGGATAGTCCTTGTTGACGGCATAGAATTCCAATCCGCGTTCACGACACCATTCTACGGCTTCGTCCAAAAGATCATCTTCGCGTACGGTCCATAGGATTAGCTGATGCCCCTCGTCACGTAGCATCTTCAGGGTCTGTAGGGCGAATGGTATTTCGCGTCCGATCCTGGGATATTCGTGCGTAACTATGGTTCCGTCAAAATCTACAGCTATGATCATGGTTATTTTGCATATGAGACAGCACGTGTCTCGCGGATTACTGTGATTTTAACCTGACCGGGGTAGGTCATTTCGTTCTGGATGCGAGTTGCAATGTCGCTTGAGAGCTTGTCGATCTGCTTGTCATCTATCTGGTCAGCACCAACTATTACACGTAGTTCGCGACCGGCCTGAATGGCGTATGTCTTGGTGACGCCATTGTAACTGAGTGCGATGTTCTCCAGATCCTTCAGACGTTTGATATATGCTTCCACGATCTCGCGGCGTGCACCTGGACGTGCACCGCTTATGGCGTCGCAGACCTGAACGATGGGAGCAATCAGCGATGTCATCTCCATCTCCTCGTGATGCGCTCCGATAGCGTTGCAGATATCAGGTTTTTCCTTGTATTTATCTGCCAGTTTTGCTCCATACAATGCGTGTGGCATCTCAGGTTCCTCGTCAGGAACCTTACCTATGTCATGCAACAGGCCGGCACGCTTTGCCTTCTTGGGATTCAATCCGAGCTCACTTGCCATAACGGCACACAGGTTTGCTGTCTCACGTGCATGTTGCAGCAGGTTCTGGCCATATGAGCTGCGGTATTTCATCTTGCCTACAATGCGAATAAGCTCGGGGTGCAGTCCATGTATACCCAGGTCAATGGTTGTTCGCTTACCAGTTTCCAGCACTTCTTCTTCGACTTGCTTCTTGACTTTGGCTACAACTTCCTCGATACGTGCGGGATGGATACGTCCGTCAGCAACCAGCTGGTGGAGTGCCAGGCGGCATATCTCGCGTCGTATTGGGTCGAATGCACTGATCACGATGCTTTCCGGTGTATCGTCCACTACGATTTCAACGCCGGTTGCCTGTTCCAAGGCGCGGATATTACGTCCCTCGCGTCCGATGATGCGGCCCTTGACCTCATCATTGTCGATATGGAATACTGTTACACTGTTCTCAACGGCAGTTTCTGTTGCAACGCGCTGAATGCTCTGTATGATGATTCTCTTCGCTTCCTTGTTGGCACTTATCTTTGCTTCATCTATAATCTCGTTGATGTAAGCCTGTGCATTTGTGCGAGCCTCGTCTTTAAGTCCTTCAATCAATTGTGCCTTGGCATCCTCGACGCTCAGACCGCTGATCTCTTCCAACTTTGTGCGTTCCTGGTTTATAAGGTCTGCCTGGCGCGCATTCAGCTCATTTTCCTTCTGCTCCAGCAATGCCTGCTGGGTCTCAATACGGGCGCGCATGTTTTCAGTATCCTGCTTGCGACGGTTCAGTTCGTCCTGACGTTGGTTAAGGCTCATTTCGCGCTGCTTGTTGCGGTTCTCCGCCTGCTGCAGCTGCTGGTTGCGCTGTTGAACTTCCTTGTCCAGCTCGTTTTTCTTGGAAAGAAACTTCTCCTTAACCTCGAGCATCTTCTTCTGCTTGATGACCTCGGCTTCCTTCCGTGCCTCGTCCTGCATGCTCTTTTTCTTCTGGGGTACTATCAGGAAGTACCATACGGCCCACCATACGACAACTACGGTGAATCCGATTATCAGTCCTAATACTATATTAATCATTGTAGTTCCTTGATAATGTGTTAATGTTAAAAATGTAATTATGTTGTATTATTTCTTTTCCCCTAACAGAGTTTCAATCTCTTCTACCAATGGTTTTAGTGCAGAAACGACCGGAGCAGGATCTCCCTTTTCCTGTGCATGAGCCAGACGTACGGCAATATCCAGCATGGACATAATCATGTAGCGTTCGGTAGCCAGTCCCTTGTATGTGCCGGTATAGAAGGCATAGCGTTCCTTCATGATCTTCTCTGCTTCACGATACAGGTGCTCGTTCTTTCGCTGGACGGTCATAGGTAAATCCCATGAACCGAAGCGTATGGTAATATTTTGCTTGTCGTTATCCTCTTTCATATAATGTGTAGGTAAGTTGTTTATTTAGGCTTTGATTGTTGCAATGCATCGGTCCACTGACGCTATCATACGGTTGATGCGCTTACGTGTCTCGTGCAGGTCATCGTCATCTGCCATGTCTATCAGACGGGCGGCCTTCAAACGCGAATAGTCTGTACGTAACTTCTGGTTCTCCTCCTCAAGTGCCTTGGCATACTTTGTCTGCTCCTGCAGTTTCTCCTGTAGCTTTGCTATTTCGTCCTGCTGATTGCGATAGCTCAGAATCAACTGGCGTGTGCGTGTCTCCAGACGCCTTAATATGTCGTTGACTTCCAGTTCCATAGTTTATTCTTGTGTTTGAGGTCTTTTCTCTTTCTTTGCAAGCATGACTACTGTATGAACATATTCGGTCATCCATGCCTCGCTATACCCTAATGCAGACTGATACTTGCGGACTGCCACGCATGTGCGTCGTACTCCCTCGTCCTTCCAGTCATTGCTGGTCATTATCTGGTGAATTTGCTTCTCGACCATGTTGCGCATTGCCTTGCGAAAGAATCCCGGAAGGCGGAATTTCCACTGCATCAGATTTCCCATGAGCATCATCAAGTCCTGGCTAAATCCCTGAAACTGCATTAAGTACGGCTGTACATCCTGTATTGTGCGACAGCGTTTCTTGATACTTTGGTCAATCTCCTTGAAAAACGCGTCACTGATTCCGTATAGGTTAGTAGCCATCTTCTGGCATTGTTTTTTTTCAGCCAATCCCAACTTGTTGTTTTGAGTTGGAACATGATAAGTCTGCTTGAAAATACGCAGGTCAGGCAATATTGCCAGGTTGTTTATGCCTATTTGTGCAGCCAGTGCAGCCTGGTAGTATACGCGGATAAGGAGCATGAAATCCTCCATTCCGCCTACTGTGTGCTGCTCATCATTCTTCGTCCTGCCAAACAGTCTGTTCAGTATGCTCATAATTGTATTTTGTTTCTGTGTTCGGTTTATCATTCATTATCCCGCCTACGCTATTCCCGCCACAGTCTTCGTCGCCTCTGTTATCCGGGGTTTGTATCCACATCAGCGGTTGCAGTATTTCGTAGTTGCTTATATTCCAGAGACTGAGGGGACCTGTTATCAGGTTTAATGCAAGAGGCAGCTTTCCAAAGACTCCATTATTGATGAAACTGCCTACGGGACGAAATGCAAGACAGTTGATTTCATGCCCGTTTTTGCTTCGCAGTTTTGCGGAAATCAGTACAGGACCTGCACTGTGGCGTTTTGTCGTGATAAAGGCTATGGCTGTTGCAATTGGCAGTATGGTAACAGAAACTGTTATGCCCACCGCCAGACTGATAATGCGTTTAAGCAGGACGTTCAGCCAGCTCACGTTTACATGGATGTTCAGGATACGCATAAGCCATTCCCTCAGAATGACAATGGCAATGGCGTTTATTCCGGCAAATACACTGAATACAAGTGTCTGCGCCCCTGCAATACATGCCAGGAATATTCCACACGAATTTATGATCATGAGGTCCAAAAAGCATATCAGCAGGGAATAGTTGTTGTTTTGCTTTGTGTCTATATTTTCCATCATGCGACAAAGATACGAAAAAATAATCATAGGACTCTTAATATTAAATAAAGAAATAGCGCGTGCATGCATTTTTGTTTGAATGTATTGCTCATTTCAGGATAAAAGTGTATATTTGTACGCTAAAATTTCATTTGTTAAGCGAATAGTAAATCAAAAACATAGAAATAGATTATGGCAGAATTGAATGAAAATGACTTTCTGAGCACTAATGGAACCGGTGAGGAGGAAACCAAAAGTTTCTTTACCTTTAAGACCTTGTGGACGCTCTTTTACCTGAACTGGTATTGGGTTATATTGTCACTTATGATCTGTATGAGTGTTGCATATGTCTATCTCAAGTATACCGAGCCGACCTACTCGGCCAGTATGAAGATCTTTATCAAGGACAGCCAGGGCACTAGCAAAGGTCGAGGTATGATTGGAAAAAACCTGGACGAGTTCGGTATGATGAGTATGTCCGATGGCTTTGACAATGAATTGGAGATTATCCGCAGTGTCTCGGTTTCTACCCGTGCAGTCAGGCAGCTGAAATTATATGTCACCTATGTAGGAGAGGGACGTATTACTGATCGTGAAATTTACAAGACAAGTCCTATCCTGGTTGATCTTGAGGAGGATCGTCTCAATAATCTCGACAGACCAATCCGGATGGAGATTACCAGGAAGGGCAATGGTATTCATGTTGAAGGCAGGTTCGACAAGAAGAATCCTGATGCAATAACCTTCACTCAGGATGTACAGAATTTCCCCGCACAGTTGAACAGCCCGTTTGGCAAGCTGATATTCCAGCGTAATCCGGGATTCAAGATGTCGGACAAGAAGTTGTATGTTACAATCTCCAATCCAAAGGATGTGGCACGTGGCTATGCTGCTCGCTTGAATGCAAGTGCTACGTCCAAGACAACCACAGTAGCAATTGTAAGCTTTGTCGATACAAAGAAGGAACGTGCCCTTGATTACCTGAGAGAGTTGGTCGGCTGCTACAATGATGATGCCAACGAGGACAAGAACGAGGTTGCACGCAAGACCGAGGAATTCATAGCCAACCGTATCAATATCATCCGTCATGAGCTGGACAGTACGGAGATGAATATGGAGACTTACAAGCGTAAGAACGAGTTGGTTAATCTTGCCAATGATGCTCCTGCAGCCTTGTCTCAGAGCACCAGTTACCAGAAGGCACAGGTGGATCTCCAGACTCAGATATCACTGATACGTACCTTGATGGACTATATGGACTCGCCTAACAACTATATGCAGATAATACCTGCAAACCTTGGCCTGACGAATGTATCATTGACGCACATGATAGATTCCTATAACGAGTGTGTCATGAAACGTCAGCGCTACCTGAAGGCTTCCAGCGAGGACAATCCCACTGTTATCCAGGTTACGCAGCAGGCAGAGGATCTGTGGCCTGTAATCCGCAGTAACATGAACAGTATCTATCGCGATATGCAGATCCAGAAGGGCAGTGCGGACAGTCAGTATGGCTTGTTTGCCGGCCGTGTCAGCAAAACTCCGACCCAGGAGCGCGTTTTGACAAACATCGGTCGCCAGCAGGATTTGAAGGCAGGCCTGTATCTTACTTTGCTGCAAAAGCGTGAAGAGAATTATATCCAGTTGGCAAGTACGGCAACAAAGGCACGTATGATTGACGAGCCGGTATCAGGCGGACGAGTTGCACCAAATTCAAAGGTTATCTGGACAGGTGCATTTGCATTCGGTTTCTTCTTCCCGCTGGCATTGTTCTTCGGCCTCAGTTTCCTGCGTTACCGCATCGAGGGACGAGACGATGTTGAACGCCTCACCAATTTGTCTATTTTGGCGGATATCCCGTTCGCTCATGAACTGGATGAGGAAGAGCGCGCAGTCGTTGTCCGTGAGAATCGCAACAATATGATGGAGGAGTGCTTCCGCGGATTGCGTACCAATCTTAATTTCGTGTTGGAGCCGGGCGAGAAAGTCATTATATGTACTTCATGTATTCCAGGCGAAGGTAAGACTTTCGTGGCAACAAACCTTGCCATGTCGCTGGCATTGCTTGGTAAGAAGGTTATCGTCGTCGGTGTTGATATCCGTAAGCCTCAGTTGATACGACTCTTCAGTCTGAAGGCTGAACAGCGTGGTATAACCAATTTCCTCGTTAATGCGGAGCCTGATTATGATCTGCTGATGGATCAGATCTCACATTCGGGCTTGAACCCGAATCTGGATGTATTGCCTGCAGGTGTCATTCCTCCTAACCCGGCAGAATTGTTAAGCCGTCCGATGCTGCAAAAGGCAGTCGAGTACCTGAAGGGCAAGTATGACTATATCATACTGGATACTCCGCCTGTAGGTCTGGTATCAGATACATTGAATATGGGCCATTTCGCCAACATGACAATTTTCGTGGTACGTGCCGACTACAGTCCAAAGGGCAATTTCCAGCTGATTAACGATATTGCTAAGAAAAACAGGTTGCCCAAGGTTAACCTTGTATTAAACGGTATGGACCTGGAGAAACGTAAATACGGCTATTACTACGGCTATGGCAAGTACGGCAACTATGGCAAGTACGGTAAGTACGGCAAGTACGGAAACTATGGCTATGGTTATGGTGTTTACGGAAACTATGGTGTCAGCGACAAAGAAACTACTGCGCTGAATGAGATGTAACAGACATCGCATTTTGTCGGTGCTACTGTTGTGCACCTGCCTCTTCTCTCATGCGTATGACGGGAAATGGCAGGTGTACCCTTCGTACACCGAGGCTGCTCAGGTTGTGTGTGGCGGTAATAATGTGTATGCCGTCATGACAGGAATGGGTCAGATAGACATTTTCAAGACATGGCAGTCAGAAACTTCCGGTAATCTGGTGCGCTATGATCTGGAGGACAACAGCGTCCGTACATACGACTGTATGAACGACCTCAATTCCCAGCACATCAGGACTCTCAGTTATAACGATGCTTCGCATAGGCTCCTGCTGCTATACGATGATGATAACATAGACCTGCTTGATGACGATGACGAGGTAGTCAATCTTCCGCTCCTCAAGAACAGTACGCTGACAGACAAGGAGATTGTGTCAATAAGCCAGTGTGGTACCGAAGCATATCTTTGTACCAACTGGGGTTTTATTGATGTGGATACCAAGGAGGCTGTCGTACGTGAGACAAACAGGCTTAATACCAAGATCAACTGTGTCTCGCTGGCCGGTGATATTTATTATATAGGTACTGATACGGGCCTGTATAGTGTTGTCAAGTCCGAAGTCAGGGAAACGGGTAAATGGGAGCTGCTAAAATCCTGTGTAGTCAGGGATATGACAGTCTTTGACGGCAGGATATATGTAGTGTGTGACGATGTTGTCTACTATATCGATTTGCACTCTGTGGACCGGGACGTGGTATATGCAGGGCTTCAAATGGTCAGATTCAGGCAGAATGGAAACACCTTGCTGATGGATAATAAGGACGGCTCCTTTGCTATCTTTGTAAAGGGAAGCACCGAACCGGAAAAGTTCTATTTTGCGAATTCCTGGAAGTTTTTTGATGTTTTGGATTCAAGGAACGTATTTGTTGCAAGCGGAATGAACGGTGTCATAAGATACGGATATGACACGGAACAGAGAACTTTTGTCAGTAACCAGGAAAGCCTGTTCACAATCAATTCACCGACCAGGGATACGTTCTACAGTCTGAGCTATGCTGGGGACCGTCTCCTGGTTGCAGGCGGCATCAATACCCAGGAAGCCATATATTTCCCGGAAACGGTGATGATCAAGGAACGTGGGCTTAGCAATGATGGTAGCGATGACAAGTGGATACACTTTGACGAGGTGGGAACTCGTGCTGCATATCCGCATCTGTCACATTACAATGCAGTTAACCTGGTCCAGGATCCTGATGATCCCAACCATTTCTATGCTGCCGTATACCGTAACGGCTTGCAGGAATATCGAATGGACGACGAGGGTAATGTCAAATTCGTGAAATTATACAATTTCGAGAACTCCCCCCTGGAAGTTATTACTGTTGTAAAGGATATACCACAGAAATACGACTATTGTACCTGTGACGCACTGCAATATGACAAGAACGGCAATCTGTGGATGGCAAACCAGCAGACAGATACAATTGTAAGGCTGATGCGCCCGGACGGAAAGTGGATAGGACTTTATTATCCCGAGTTTGCACAGGCCTCGAACATATACCAGTATCTGTTCAGTTCAAGCGGTATAAACTTTGCAGTTTCGGGATACAGCGGACCGATAGGCTTCTTTGGATTTGATACCAGAGGGACCCTGAACATTGTGGATGATGACTACCATATGTTGCGCAGTACCATAACCAACCAAAACGGTACGACATATACTCCCAACCAATTCTTCTGCATGACGGAAGACAAGGACGGGGAAATCTGGTGTGGAACAAGTGCAGGTCTGTTCGTTATAACAAATCCAAAGGGTTGGTTCGATGATGATTTCACTTTCCATCAGATTATACGTAACCGTGATGACGGCAGCGGCTATGCTGACTATCTGCTCAACGGAGTATTGGTTACGGCAATTGCCGTGGACGGTGCTAACCGCAAATGGGTGGGTACATACAGTGATGGTGTATATCTGTTCAATGACAATGGCCAGGAGACAATCTATCATTTCACAACAGAAAACAGCCCGTTGTTGAGCAATTATGTTCAGAATATAGCCGTAGAGCCATATTCGGGACGGGTTATGTTTGCTACGGACAAAGGATTGTGCAGCTTTGACGAGGGTGTTACTTCTCCCGAGGAGGAATTAAACGAGAATAACGTCCTGGCATACCCCAATCCCGTCGAACCGGGATGTACCACGCCAGTTACCATAACCGGGCTGACTGATGGCGCAGAGGTCAAGATCCTGTCAAGCACAGGACAAACCGTATGGGGAGAGAAGAGCATTGGTGGCCAGGTTGTGTGGAACTGTTGCAATATGAAGGGTAATCGTGTATCCAGTGGCGTGTACCATGTGGTTGCATATGACAATAAAGGAAAGAACACAGTGGTAACACGTATAATCGTGATGAAATGATTACTGCATCTATTGTAACATATAATAATAATGTACTTGACCTGGAGGCTGTGCTTCGCAGCCTTCTGATTTCGCCCGTCCAGAAAGTCTGGATTATAGACCACAGTGATGTGTTTACCAGGTTGGAGGGCGAGTTAAACGAATACATGCGCAACGACGAGGAGTTCCGTAAGCATGTAGAATGTGGATTTTTACTGAAATATGTCAAACATCGGAACAATGGCTATGGCGGAGGTCATAATGTGGCTATTCGCGAGGCTATTGCCGAGGGCAGTGAATACCACCTTGTTATAAATCCGGATGTGTGGTTTGGTCCTGAGGTAGTCCCTGCTATATGGAAGGCGATGGAGAATGACCGCAGCATTGCCCAGATAATGCCAAAGGTTTTATACTTGAACGGCGAGGTACAGTATGTGGCAAAGCTCTTGCCAAGCCCGCTGGACTTGATTGGCAGGTTCTTTTTCCCTCATTTCATGATAAGGAAAAGAAATGACAGGCATGAGCTGAAGCATTCCGGTTACGACAAGGTGATGAATGTCCCATTCCTTTCGGGCTGTTTCATGTTTATGAGAGTCAGTGCATTAAAGGAGATCGGACTTTTTGACGAGCGTTTCTTTATGTATGCCGAGGATATAGATATCAGCAGACGTCTGCACTCAAGATACAAGACTCTGTTTTATCCCAAGGTTACGATATATCACAGGTTTTCACGTCTGTCATATCACAATTGGCGAATATCACTGATACACATTGTCAGCGTTATTAAGTATTTCAACAAGTGGGGATGGATGTATGATTCGGAAAGAAGACGTGTAAATAAGGTTTTGTTGAACGAAATATCCGGAAGTTGTTCTAATGAGGATTAGGTTGATTCTTCCTGTTATCCTATGCATATTGGTTGCAACTGCCAATGCACAGGTATCACATATTTTTGAAGATGTCCAATATGGAGGCTCCGTCCGCGGTACTGCCGGTGCCGGTGATAATGCTCCATTCTGGTTCACCAGCAACAAATATGGTTTAGGTGCAATTGACAATTTTACGGTATTGGGCAGGGCTTATCTCAAACGTGATGCCGAGGCGGATTCCCTTCGATTCTGGAGGATAGGGTATGGAATAGATCTGGCCGGAGGCTATGGACTGCAAAGCTACTTTAATATCCAGCAGGCATATCTTGACGTGCAATGGAAGATGCTCAGACTCAGTATCGGTCAGAAAGAGCGGGCATCCGAACTGAAAAATGCGGAATTGTCTACAGGTGGATTGACCTTGGGCATGAATGCACGTCCAATTCCTCAGGTACGTATAGAGATGCCGGATTTCTGGGCTATTCCGGGTACACGTGGTATATTCAGTTTCAAGGCTCATCTGGCCTATGGACGATATATGGATAACAAGTGGCAAAGGGATTTTACTGCAGGAACCGAAAACCTTTACACGCAAAACAGCTGGTTCCATTCCAAGGCACTGTTCATCAGACTCGGTAATCACGAATTGTTCCCTCTGGAGTTTACCGGTGGAATTGAAATGGCATGCCAGTTCGGTGGCAAAGGATTTAATGTTATGGATTACGAGGGTGGTGCTCCAAAATCGGATGTCAAACTTGGCGGAACTGTATGGACAGCTCTTATTCCAGGGCTGGGCGGAGACATCAATGATGGTGCCTTTACCAATGCTGCAGGTAACCATATCGGTTCCTGGCATGCACGACTTGACTGGAAGGCAAGGAACTGGAGTCTTGGCCTGTATATGGAGCATATGTTCGAGGATCAGAGCCAGATGTTCATGCAATATGGTTTCTGGAAGGATATGTTGCTTGGCGTGGAGGTAAATCTTCCAAAAAATCCCTTCCTCAGCACCATTGTATACGAACACAATGGAACAATGCATCAATCCGGTCCGATATACCATGATGCCACCCCCGAGAATACACAGCAGATAAGCGCGGCAGACAGTTATTATAATAACCATGTATATGGCTCATGGCAACACGGAGGATATATTATGGGCAACCCGACATTGTTGTCGCCGTTGTATAACACATATCTCCTGGGTAACAAAACACTGCACCAATATTTCAACCGTGTAAATGTCCACCATATAGGTTTCAAGGGAAACCCATGCAGCCAGATAGCATGGCGCATTCTATATACCCACGAGAAGACACTGGGGTCGTACGAGCGACCTGTCATTAATCCCCTGTATGGTGATTTCCTGTTAATGGAAGCAAAGTACAGTCCCAAGAAAGTAAAGGGGTTAAGTATTACTGCATCATACGGACATAATGGGGGTGAGCTGCTGGGAAGCAGTAATGCAGGTATGCTTACTGTTGCCTGGGACGGTTGGATTAGAAAGACAAGATGGTAATGAAAAGGATTTTATATTTTATAGCTATTCTACCATTTATCATGGGGATTTCCAGTTGCGAGAAAAAAGACTGTAACGGAGATCTGGATGGTATGTGGCAGCTTGTTGAATGGACAGACCCTGAAGGGACTGTCGTGGCAACAAAGGATGATATGATGTTCTATAGTTTCCAGTTGCAAATGATGAGATTTGACAGGACTGCAGCACCAACATTCTTCTGCATGTCCTCGTTTGAAAACCAAGGTGACAGGATTCGTGTCTATCGGCCCATAACCATTGATCCGGAAAACTCTGGACATGACAAGATATACGAAATGTCTTACCTGGCTCCCGTAGGTGTCCCCGAGGACGGCGTGATGCACATTGACAGACTTACACCTGACGAACTCATCTTAAGCTGTCCCTCAACAGGAGTCTTGAAATTTAGGAAATATTAATTCTTTTCACAATATTTACGGGGTGATGTTACGTTATATGTATATATAACGCAGACGGTCCATGGGTGAATATATTTATCTCGTTACAGCTTTTGCAATTTCTGTCACGGCTTCAATGGTAATGATGCCGTGGATTTTGCGTTTGTGTCATAAAAACGGTTTGTACGATTCCCCCAGTGCACGAAAGGTTCATAAAAGCCATATCCCCAGAATGGGTGGTGTCGTATTTGTGCCGACAACGGCATGCGGACTGGTCATAAGCCTGATGCTCATGACCAACAATACGGATATCTCAGATAATATCAAGGTAAGTACATTATTGATCGGCATAGGCTTGCTGGTGATATATTTGATGGGCATCCTCGATGATATGTTCGGCCTTTCTGCAAATCTCAAGTTCGTTGTACAGTTTGTAGCAGCATTGGCTTTCCCTGTATGTGGTTTGTATCTGGACAATCTTTACGGATTATGTGGATTATATGAGGTCAATCAATGGGTAGGCTATGCATTGACTGTCTTTTTAGTAATGTTTGTCGTAAACGCTGTCAACACCATTGACGGGATAGACGGATTATGTGCTGGACTTAGTATTGTTGCGTTGGCAGTCTATACATATTTCTTTCTTGAAATACACAATTATATATTCTGTCTGTTTACATGTTCATTAATCGGATCCCTGGCGGTATTCCTAATGTACAATATGTTTGGCGATATCCAAAAGGGAACAAAGACATTCATGGGCGACAGCGGAAGTCTTATGCTTGGTTTTACATTGTCATATCTTGGCATAAAGCTTAGTATGACATGTGCCAGTATAGCTCCTCCCGCACAGGGCATTCTTATCCCGTTCTCCGTATTGGTAATCCCGACATTTGACCTGGTACGTGTCGCTATTGGACGGATGGTGAAGGGGATTCATCCATTTCACCCCGACAAGACCCATATTCACCATCTGTTAATTCGCAATGGTCTGTCCCAGTATACAGCAATGTCATCAATCGTTATTTCAGATATAATACTCATTGCCTTGAATCTTGCATTGTGGAAATGCGGGGTTTTGATAACATGGATAGTACTTCTGGATGTCCTGCTCTATTCATTTGCTGTTATAATACTGTTCAAGGTAATGCCGGATCAGGTCATTTCTGAAATGGAGACAAGCCATCCTGTCGAAGATGTCAATGTTTATGAGACTGACAATATAAAACCATACATCCGTCCTAATCTGCAGGCCAGTGACATAAAGATATCTGTAATCGTTGCAACATACAACAGTGCAGATACACTTTCATATACATTGGACAGCATTCTGCGCCAGACATACAAGAACTACGAGGTGGTCCTGTGCGATGGTGCATCACAGGATGATACTATGAAGGTCGTCGAACGCTATATTTCGCTGTTTGGGGGGCGCATGAAGGCGGTCAGTGAGAAGGACAATGGCATATATGATGCAATGAACAAGGGCATAGAACGTGCTACGGGTGATATAGTAGGCATCCTTAACAGTGACGATTTCTACACATCGGACGATGTTCTGGAAAGAATCGTTGCCACATTTAAGAGCATACCGTTGCTCGAAGCCGTATATGGAGACGTACATTATGTGAAACCCAATAACCTGAACCGCCCCGTACGTTATTATAGCAGCAGGTATTTCCGTCCACGTAATATGCGTATGGGCTTTATGCCTGCACATCCGTCATTCTATTGTCTGAAGGAATTGTATTCGACATACGGCAAATATCGCCTGGACTATAAGGTGGCTGCAGATTTTGACCAACTGTTCCGGTTGCTGTATATTCATCGAATCAGAGCGAGGTACATAGATATGGATTTCGTAACCATGCGTACCGGTGGTGCCAGCAATTCAGGACTTAAGAGCCACTTGCAGATTGTAAGGGATCATGCCAAGGCAATACGCTCATACGGATGTCAGGTTAGCTATATTCTATTTTCGATCAGGTATATCTACAAGAGCATGGAAGTAATCTGCAGCAGGATAAAATATCTTTTTGACCGATGAAACGCGTATTGATGATAGTTCTGCTTCTGTACGGTATCATGTACTGCAGTGCAAGAGAATACCTGTTCATGAACGGAAGTAGTGACTATTCGATTGTCATATCCGAGGATGCTTCTGTAACGGAAAAAACAGCAGCACAGGAGTTTCAATATTATCTCGGGCATATTGCGGGTGTAAAACTTCCCATTACAACCCAAACTACATCCAGGATGATACGTATAGGCTGGACTCCTGATTGCGGCGAGCCACGTCCCAGGCATGACGACCAGTCCTTCCGATATTACACGAAGAACGGAAATCTGTATATATATGGTGGCAGCGATTTAGGCTCAATGTATGGTGTATATGCGTTTCTGGAAAATGAACTCGGAGTAAGATGGTACACAAGCGAATATACCAAGCTGCCAAAACGCAAATCATGGAAACTGCCACGGCTGGATGTTTCTGAAACACCATTTATACAGCGAAGATTAGACTTTTATTACGATGCCTTACGCAATCCGTCGTGGTGTGCGCACAACAGGCTGAATGATATTAATGCTGTCACGAACTGCAAATATGGGAATTATTCAGGGTATTGGGGAATACATACCTTTTTTACCCTTATACCTCCAGAAAAATATTTTGTTTCCCACCCCGAATATTTTTCCCGCAGAAATGGGAGAAGAATAAAAGATGGGCAGTTATGCCTGTCTAATCCCGAAATGCTTACACAGCTTGTCCGTAATCTTCTGTCAGTAATCAGACAGAATCCCGGATACTGGTGCTACGATGTCTCTCAAATGGATAACGAGGATTACTGCCAGTGTCAGAGATGTCAGGCCATCGCAGAAAAATATGGCGGGCAGAGCGGACTTATGATATGGTTTGTCAACAAAGTGGCAGCAGAGATTGGCAAGCACTATCCAGATGTCGTGCTAGGAACATTTGCATATATGTATACGAGACATGCACCACAAAATATAAGGCCATCCAAGAATGTGGTTGTACGTCTATGCAATGTGGAATGCTGCTTTGCTCATCCCATGAACTCCACTACATGCGCTGTAAACACGGATTTTATCGATGATCTGTATGCATGGAGCAGATTGACGGAGCATATATATATATGGGATTATGCCGCAGATTTTGTAGAATACCATACACCTTATCCCAATTTTCGTGTCTTGGGTTCCAATATCCGTACATTTGGAGAAAACGGAGTCGTCGGTTTGATGGAGGAAGGCTCTCATGATTCACCTTGGAGTGAATTTTCCGAACTTCGTCAGTGGATTCTGGCAAAGCTGCTGTGGAATCCTGATGAGAATGTCGATGTCCTTGCCCGTGAGTTCTGTATGGACTATTACGGCAATGCAGGAACGGATATTTTTGATTACTGGGAGAGTATACAGGATCAGGTTACTGATGATACACATATCCATTTCAATTCAAGATCCAGGGATATGTGTTATTCGGATGATTTTATCGAGGAATGGGTCCTCAAACTGGAAGATACTGCAAAGCGATGTGAAAATGACTCTATAGTCAACAGGCGCGTAAAGCGTGTACTGGCCCAGCTGTATTTTGTATATGTCTGTCGTAACTATGCAGCATCAATGGTTAATGGACGATATCATGCCCTTAAGGCGATACTGAAGGAAGATCCTGCAATTGTAAGAGAGAATAACTATGATTTGGACAGGTATCTGATGTCTTCAGGCTACACATGACTGACATGGTTGGCCGTTTCCTTATGTCTGATAATACCTCTATTTGTCTTTATCTGCCGCAAATCAAAAACCCACGGAAGGAAACGATTAAGGAAATAGGTGGCACACACAGCTGTGGTAATGGATATCAGAAACACAAATATGAGTCCAACCAGGCTCTTATCATGCATCATCAGATTCATAGCCATTCCAACAACAGTTGGTAGTGCTCCGCTCATAAAATAAATACCAATTGTATTTCTTCCGATATAGCTGAGTATCGGTAGAGTTGGTAGATATTTGCATAATTCAATAAGGATCAAGGTGCCGGTCAAGCTTATAGCGACTCCAGGAATATTAATGTCCTGCATGGATATCAGGACATGAAAACTACCTGGCCAAAACCAAAGGGTACCTATATATAGAAAGACAAGTGCCAGTAAATTGCGGAAATTAAGATATCTGACAATGTTTATCTCGTAACGCCAGTATAATCCACCAAGGACCAGAAGAATAATGGACAACAACCCTTGCCTGTATTGCCATGGAAAAGACATTGTCACATCAGGTGATGGATATAGATATATCAAGCTGAGCCCTGATATAAAGCATATGCTGCAGAACAGGACATAGAACCATATGTTCCTTACCCGGCTTAGTAGCATTACGGCAATCAGCAATTCCGCAATAACCAATGCCGAGGTAAACCAATATGTACAGCCGCCAATGGTTTTGATAAACAGATCCTGCATATTATATTCCCTGCCACGCAAAACATGTGCCGGCAGGAATTCAATTAAAGAGAACAGAACAGTTGGTATTACAAGGCGGAAAAAAATATTGCGAAATAATTTTCCAGTATCCCCATTACTGGAAAGTTGCTTTCTAAACAAAAGATAGCCAGATACAAAAAAGAATGAATTTACATAGAAAGGGTGAATGAAAATATTCAGGTTATCCATCATATACCCATAATATAACTGGCTGTGTACCAAATACACGAGTATCATGGATATAGCCTTCGTATAGTTTATCCACAATATATCTTTGCCGGTTTGTTCCTTCTCCTTCTCCATATCCGTTTATACTGTGCGATATCTCTTTATAAAAGCTTTAAGCAAAGAAGCAACTATTCTTGAAGCATAGAATTTGAAATCATTGTGCTTGATGTCTGCAAGATACATGCGAAAGTATATCCATGCGAGTGATACAGCCATTCCTATCTGTTTTTTTGCAGAAAGTTTGGCGCGTGATGCAGAGTTGTCCCTTTTCCTGACGCTATAGACAGCATCCTCAGGTGCCAGTACAATATGTTTAATCCTTTTTGTCAATTGAGTAATAAATACAGAATCTTCACCAAGTGACAGAGTTGTGTCGAACCTGTTCCTTCCGATTAATTGCATTGGCAGCGACTTTCCACCTACAGCTGACAGAAGACGACGTCCGGAGAAAAGAGTCAGAGGCCTGTTACTGATTTCTTCCCGTGCAATATCATATGCTTTGGTCAGATTTGTATGGAATTCTTCGCCAGTTACATCGTCAAACAATCTTAAGCGTGCAGCTACGACAGTATCTTCCGATGAAGAGTTTACCATTCCCCCTACATATTCAGGAGAGATGATATCATCGTCATCAACAAACAGAATGTATTCTCCACATGCTATGTCAAGAGCCATATTGCGGGCATTGGAAACACCGGGAGCATCCGTTTGTATAAGGTGTACATTCTCCTTTACGGGAGCTTTTTCCTCAATATATTTTACAAGTTTATCCTTATAAGGCTCACAGCATCCGTTCAAGACGATAATTAGTTCAAGGTCGCTTGCGGGAAACGTCTGTGCAAAGATGGAATCCAGACATTCGTATATATAAGCCCTGGGCTTGTATGTTGGTACGATGACACTTGCTTTGTACATGCTCATATTGATTTATTCCAAAAAGTCATAGGTCGGAGCAAGCGATTCGACAGATGCAGTACATCCAAGCGAACTGTTTTCCATAAGTTTCTTGCACAGGCAGACAAACTCCAGCGCATTGGAAAATATGGGGTCATAATTGTAGAAGTTCCTGCAGTATTCCAGTGAAGGGTGACTATATATCATAGTCCTTTTCTGGTTTGCCACACATTCAAAACTGACTCCGCTAACCTGTCCTGAAAAAGATTCCGGGTAAGATAAAAGTATGATGTCTGACAAGGCAAACATATTCTTGTATTCGCTGAAATCAATCATCGATGGAAGGTATACGATATTATTATGAATGATTTTCATGTCATCATCGCTTTCCTTGAGAAGAATGCGTATGTTATTTTCTTCGATGAAATGCAGGACATTCCGGTCCGAAAGAACATCTGCGATAAATTTACAGCTTATTTTTGCCGAAGGGTGGAAGATGGTCAAGCCCGGGTTATTTGTAGCATCAGTTTTGTCATCGAAGGCTTCCGCACATCCATGAGACGTAATGTGATACGAGGTAATCCCTGCTTCCCTTAACATCTCTCCCATGTGGTTGTTGAATACAAGAAACGAATTTTTCTGGGCAATCCTTTTACACAGCCAACGTTTCAGCCGGCTCTCCCTTAGTCCGGCTGTCCTATGCATGAAAACATACATTCCACGTGCAGGTGGCAATGTCCATAAAGAAATCTCGTCGCAGTATCCTATAATGACACTGTCGTATTTCCTTATATTTACCATCAACTTGATCAACAGCAGCGTAATAATAAAAGACATACGGTTTATAATAGGATGCCCATTGCGGTATTTCAGTACAGTAGGGATTATATAGTCATACATTTCACGGGGGTAGGGCAGATGCCTATACATATACTGGTGCAAGACTAGACGAACATCAGCTCCAGTCGCCTTTAGGGCATCAATCTGAATACGGTTGAAGTTAACGTGTCCAACCTGAAGGTCATAGTCTATATAAAGAATCTTTTTCATGTGAACAACTGGTATCCGTTTACAGTATAGTGCAAATCTTCATTACGTTTTCCAATTACCCGGGCAGGTATTCCACCGACAATTGCGTAGTCGGGCACATCCTTTGTAACCACTGCACCTGCACATACGACAGCTCCCCTGCCTATATGTACGCCAGACAGTATGCTGCTGCCAACCCCAATCCATACATAGTCATCAATATGGACAGGCTTATATATGAAACAGAAGTCAGGAGACTGGTAGTTATGTGTTCCTGTGAATATATTGACATTGTGGGATATTGACACGTTGTTGCCAAGCACAACCCGTCCCCTCGCATCTATGGTGCATTCACGGTTAATGTGGCAGTGTTCTCCCATCTCCACAAGGTTGGCATTCATGAAATATGTGTCCTTGGAGACGAAACTCCGATTCCCTATCTTCATGCCCAACTTTCTGAACACGAAACGTCTTATGCTCCAGAAATGAATGTGAGGTAGGACACTGTTTACGACAAATTCCAGCAGTAAGGCACGTATAAGGGTGTACATCCATGTATTTACGAATACAGTCAGAATCCACTTACGGGCAAAGAACAACCATGCTTTAAGCGAAAAGCCTCTCTCTGTTGCGATGCGGTAATTGAGCTTTATGTTTTTGTACAAATCGGATGATGTACCTTCTTTCTCGTACATCTGTACAACATTATTGATTCTTTTGAAATGCACCCCTCCCATATACATCCTGCGAATCATATGCCAGTCCAGCGCATACCCGAACATTTCCTTCAGTTCGGGCTGGTACATATAATTCCTCTGTATTTCAGCGCGGACGAACGAACTTCCATGCCTGTATACTGGCACGTAATCCATCTTGGTTATATCCTCATCCGACTGAACCAGATGCTGTGCGCCGTCCTCATGTTCAATGCTGTCTCCGTATATTACGTCAATACCTGCGTAGTCCTTATTGGCAAATATCTCTTCAAGAGTGTTTCCTGAGATAAATACGTCTCCGCTGTTAAGTACGTTTATCCAGTCACCGGTGCAGTGTAGAATACCCTTGTTAAGTGCATCATATATGCCGCCGTCACTTTCCGAGCACCACCATGCAATCCTGTCTGCGTATTCTCTTATGATATCAGCGGTTCCATCGGAACTTCCTCCATCAATGACAATCAGTTCTTTCTCTTCCCACGTCTGAGAGAAGAAACTGTCCAAGGTTTTTCGTATGTTCGCTACATCGTTAAGGACGATTGTGATTACGCTTATCTTGTTCATTATGTGTTTCGATTATTTTTCTTCTTCTAGTTTATGCATTCTCATGATACTCTCCTCGTAGGATCTGCAACCTAACAAATGATTCTGGTATTCGTAGCAGCCGTTACTGTTATATCCTATTGTTTTCAAGAGGCAGTAAGCCATTACAAGAGAACAAAACAATAATTTATTATTCCTAAAATAGAATATCTGTGGAAATTGATAGTAAATCATCCAATATCCAAAAATTACGAGTATGCCTAATCTGGTACTCACCGTCTCCATTTCATAAAAGAAAAAGACTATAATCAGATAAAGCAATAAAGCATTGATATATACACGGTTCCTCGCATCTTTTTCCAAAAGTTTCCCGTAATAGCCAAAGACCAGCAATCCTGTCGCCAGACGCTCCATGAATCCCAAGGTGAGAGTTTTTGCCTCATCCAACTTTCCATAGATATCCATCATTATTTCAATACGAGAATCATTGCCAGTAGCCAAGGCAAGAATCGGTGAGATTATTTTCAAGCGTAATAGAAAGAATAATACCCCGGACAGGAAAAGACCCAAATACACCCACCGATTAATTTTTATGTTTAGAAGCCAGTACAAAGGGATAAACGCGATGCTGGAGATATGGAACGTTAGTGCCAACAAGCACATTGCGAAATATTGTAGAGGTTTTCTTTCCTCGATGTATTCAAGTGCATTTAATATTATTAGGATAGCAATAGAGTTACGCATGAGATTGATAAGTATCTCATAACCGTAAAAGGAGAGGAATATCAGAAGGAATAAAGGAACATTAAGCTTTCTTCTTGTCATGAACCTGAACAACAAGACTTGGCATATGATACACTGGACCAGTTGGAAGAAGACATAATCATTATATATATATTTGATGGCAATATTGAACAAGACATATCCAGGCTCATAAAAATGTTCTTTTCCACCTAAAAATGGATTTACCTGAAAGTCATCCATTGTAAACTCATGGTATAAAATGTAATAATTTTGCCAATCATGCCAGATATAACCACGTAAGCCAAAGAAAAAGATGGCATAAACGAAGCAAGTTAATGTAATTATATGTCGGACTTTCTCGTTTGTCTGATGATAAACGAGAGCAAATAATCCAAGGAATATAATATTTAGCGCATATGGCAATGCGTAAGACATAGGTATGTCAATTAAATTAATTAATGCCGGTAAAGTTCAACTCAAGTTTGTATTTTTCTAACACCTGTTGTTCTTCAAGATTTAATGGAGTATTATTACCATATGTTTTTATCTCATCATAGTGATACTCTTCAAATATGCGGTCAAGTTCATTTGTCTGGATTCTATTATTTGCATCATAGATTTTCTCCTCATGTAGTACGATATCCTTTTTCTCAAAAACCTTGCCCACAATCCTAGCAGGAGAGCCCATGACAACGGAGTATGGTGGAGTGGAGTGTGTTACCAAAGAACCGGTACCGACAATACACCCACGTCCGATATTAACACCTGGCATAATTGATACTTTTGCACCAATCCAGACATCTTCACCAATGGTTGTGTCTGCGGACTTGTCTCTCATATTTGATGGAGCAGAAAGAAACATGGGAATGCCAACGCATTTTTGATGACTGTTTGTCATGATAATGCAATCGGGGCCAATGACAGTGTATTGTTTTACATAAATTCTTTCCGATGGTGAGTTTATGAATCTGGCTGTACATCTGATAATGACATCCTTATCAATATATACATTCTGAGGAGTGTCAAAAAAAACCGGATATTCCAGAATGCTGTTAAGTCCAAAACTACCTAACTTATCTTTTCTGGGAAAATATCGCAATACTATCTTGCAGAAATGGTATAGCAATCTAAAGTATGGGACACCAATGTAATTTCCTATTATTTTGAATACCTTCATCTTCTAATCTCCTATCTTGACCAAATTCCAGTAGCCTTTCTTTCAATTATCAGGTAAGACTGGTAAGAATATACGATTCCCATGATTACATAGCATATTCCCATCAGACATATAATTCCTGTCATTTTCATCTGCTTTCCCCATACAAAAATTACGAAAAGATAGGAAAATGCCAGTACTGCTGAAGTTATGATTTGAACAAATATGGTATTAGTCCCGTTAAGCAGGCAAGCTGAACAATTAGCTAGATTAAACGAGCAAACATAAAACAGCACATAGATTGAAACTATAAATGGAATTGTCACACTGTCTCCTATCCAAATTCGGAAGAACCACCCGCTCAGAGCCAGAACGACAAGTCCCAGAATGACACTTGCACACCACATCATCAGGGATTTCCTGAAGGTCCTCCTTATCCATTCGTAGTCTCCCTTGGTCGCAGCATCCGTATATGCATTCCATAGAGGGGAAATCAGTATGGTATAGCCAATGACAAGCACGTTGAACAGCTTGTAGGATACGTTATACACCGTAACTTGTTCCGGTCCGCAGTAATGAGAGATAAGAACATTGGCGGAACCGAAAATTACAAGACAACTGGTAATCTGAATAACAAAGAATCCCAGTCCCTTGGAAACGATACGCCTGGCAGTTACAGTATCTATATGCTGTATAGATGGTTTCAACTGCGGATACCTCCTCAATAGCGGGATTATTGCCAACAGGAACATTAGAACGGGGATTCCCGTAAATGCAATCACTACGTAAGCGAGGGACGGCTGCGTTGTCTTGGTCAGCACAAACACAGCAAGTAACGACAGTACATTGCCGAGAAAGATGATAAAATCATTTACAGCATATCTCTGCATCGCGATATATACCATACCGATATTCTTTACCACAAACTGCACCAGGGAGAATACCACAGCTATTGCCAGGACATCAGAAAGATAATGGCTATCTATTCCATGGGCATTTAATGCACGGTTCAAGTCTAACAGATATACGGCAGGCACTGCCACGCAGCCAATAAGTATGGCTATCACGGAAAGAATCACCATTGCTGTACTGAAATATGTGCGCGCCTTGTCGTAGTCCCCTTTGGAAACTGCCTCCGCGAGATAGTTGCGCATACCGTTACCCAGCCCAATGTCAAAAAAGGCGAACCAATATATTATGCTGGTCATTGCCATCCAGATACCATAGTTCTCGGTATTCAGGTAGTTTATAGTAATGGGAACAACTATCAGGGAGCATAGCAGCGAGCAAGCCTTCATCAGACCTGAAAAAAAAGTGTTCCTGACGACATTCAGTGTTCGTGCGTCCTCAGATTTCAACTTTCCTGTTAAAATACCTACTACGGGAAACATGACCCTCCTAAGCTACTTGAAAATTATCCTCAGACTTTGCATTCCACAGATGTTTGGTAGCAACCCGTAACGAATAGACAAATCCAAACATGAAAGCAAACAACAGTACGGTTACAGACCTGGGCCTGCTGCTAGCCCTGTGCGGGATTTTAGCACTCTGTATGATAGTGAATGCCGGGGTGAACTCCTGAATTTTTGCCTTTGCCTGATCACGCATCTTCATCATTGTTGCATAGGTTGCATAGGCGTTGCTCATCTCTTGTTCCAATGTTGACTGAGTCGAGGAAACAGACGAGAGCACGGCATCCATGTGGCTGTCGGCAAACGACGTATAGGCCTTTTGAGCTGTGTTAAAGTTCTTCTCTGCCTCCTTGACCATTTTGTCATAGTATTCGTAGTCAATCCGGGCCTTGTGGGTGCGGTATTCCGTAATGTAGTCCTGCAGGCGGGTCTGCAGGGTGTCAACCATTATGGCTGCAACCATCGGGTCCTGGTCAGTGAACGAAATGGTTATTTCGCTGGTTTTCTTGTCAACTGTACATGTAATATTCTTACCCAAACTTTCACACAACTTTGCGTCAAATGTTGAAATCCTGTAAGAATCAACGAATCCCTTTCCGCCGCCTTTCGCAACGATATCCGGTTTTGCCATCTTGTTTTCCAGCCAGATGGAAGGATATGCCCAGAAAGGGAATTTGACATCCTTCATCAGATGGTCCAGGTACGTACGTGTCCTGTTGTCGTCAATCAAACGAACTTTTACGTCAAATAACTGATGAGTAAAGTCGCTGGATGCGAAAACATCCGGATAAATTTCGGGATAGATGGCATCCATAGATGATTTCTTGCCCAGATCGATACCAAAGTTCGACGCCATATCCGCCAGCGAACTTGCCATTCCTGTTCCTCCGGCAGAAACCTCTGGCGCAAGGACGACCGTTGCCGTGTAGGCACGTGGGGTGTTTAATGCAACGACAACCCCAACAACTCCGCCAATACCCGTAAACAGCAAAAGTCTTTTCCAGTTACGTAAAACAAGGAGAGCAAGGGCTACGACATCAATTTCATGGCCCGAAACAATCTTTTTGCTATTCATATAAAAACGATGTTCTGAGATTATTTTTTAATTACGTTAAGCACAGCAACAATTACAGCAGCAAGACTTGCTATACCACTGAAGATTCCAATCTTTTCGGCTGTGTTCATCTTCTTTTTCGAACTTTTCTGCGGAACTACGATATTCATGCCAGGCTCTATGTCACGTACCGAGTTGGCATGCAATTTGGTAACTGCCCCCGACTGGCTGATTCCATATATTCGGGACCGTTTGGCATTATCCGTAAACCCGCCCGCATTGTTGATATAGTAGTACAGGTTTCTGCCCTTTTCGTATGATATACCCGTGGGTTGCATGACCTCGCCGCTGACTGTTATCACATTGTTATGTTCCATGACATCTAGGAAATCATATTCCCTCAGGATTATGTCATGCTCACTTCCCGGGTATTTCATAGCCTTTTCCAGGTCGATGGAAACGGTATAGTTGGTCGCCCTCTGCTTTTTCAGTACCAGGATAGAGTCGGCCAAGGTGGCATTGAACTCGTTCCCCTCCTTCATACCCTCGGTCAACATCTCGATTTGTGCCTCCAGGTTTTCCCTGTTACGCTGTTCGACCTCGGTGTAGTTCATTTGTCTTGTAAGCCTTGCCGATTTGATGTTGGCCGATGACGTAAGTCCACCCGAAGCCTTGACAAGGTCAGACAATCTGTATTCTTTCGTGTTCATCGCATATTGGCCTGGGAAGTTGAACTCACCACGCGAGTAAACAAACTGATGAGCCGTATAACCTGGACTTTTACGCACGGCGACATGATCATAGGGTTTCAGTATAAATGTAGTATCCCCTATGATGTTGAAGGATTCGTCCAGCGAGAATGTAAACGTCTCGCTCCTGAACTTTTCGTTTTTCGTAGCCTTGGGGTCAAGTATCCGTCTAAAGACGTCTATTTTTGCCAACGATGCAGATTCGTTCAGCCCACCTGCCTCGATTATCAAATCCCGGATTGTCGTATTGTCGCTGAATGGGTATTTGCCAGGATAGACCACTTCGCCCGAAATCTGCAGCTCACGCTCCCCCAGCATATCAGTCTTATTGGGAATGAACAGGACATCGTTGTTCTTCAGCGGAACATCACTTGCCGTACCGTTAATTATACCCATAATGTCAACACTGACCATTTCCAGGGACAAATCATCCTTCTGGCGATGTATAATGGCACGCTCGGTATATGCATCCTCGCTCAGTCCGTCAGCCGCAATCAACAGGTCCTTGACAGTCATGATAGTTCCACCCAACTGGAATTTGCCAGGATGCTTGGCAGCACCACGGACCTCGATAATATTGCTGAAACGCGCACGGATGCTGTCAATTTCCACCCTGTCCTCGTCGGCAACCTTGAATGCATTCATCTGGAATTCATCAATTGTGTGAATGCTATACTCCGTACCAGACTTGCGTAGCAGGCGCAAAGTCTTGGTATAAGCATCACCGCTGAATCCTCCACAATACCTGATCAGGTCACCAACCGTCTCACTCCTCTTCATCTCATACCACATCGGGCGCTTGACATTACCACTGACCTGAACCAGACAGTCGTATGCACCCACCACGATAACATCATTGTCCTGCAGTCGCACATCACCGCGCGCATTACCATTCAGCAGATAATCATATACGTCGATGCCGGCAATCTGATGGCCATTGCGATACACCTTTATATCACGCAATGTACCGATGTTGCTAATACCACCTGCAGTGTATAAGGCATTAAATGCACTGGACAGGCCCGAAAGCGAATAAGTCCCAGGCCTCTTTACCTCGCCCATAACCTGTACCTGAATGGTACGCGTGTCCGTAACAGACATATCAATACTGCTGCCTCCATACCGTGCACCAAGCCTGTTCCTGATAGCAGCCTTTGCCTGCGAGACACTCATCCCAGCCAACTTAATCTGTCCCACATTCGGCACAACGATATATCCGTCCGCAGAGATGGTCTCACTCACGCTCTGTTGACTTGCCCCCCAGACATTGATAACAACCTGGTCACCAGGTCCCAGAATGTAGTTCTGCGGTGTAGCCATATTGCCACTTGCCTGGAAAGTCAGGTTGGTCGAAGAAAAAATGTTACGACCGAAAACCTGACGCTGTTCCTCCTCGCTCGTTTCCGCAATGTCGTTGGACATATCCTCGATTGTCGAATTGTTCAGCGAGGTATCAGCCCCCGTTTCCATTTGGCGCGTTTTCGTCGTTGACGTGGAGGTCTCATCTTCCGTAGTTTTCAATTTGCTGTCCCCCTTCTTCGAACTCATCTCCTCGGACTTTTTCATATGTTCAGCCTTACGCCGTACACGTTGTAACTGTACCGTTGTTACACCCTTTTTTATCAGATCGGTGACAATTTTCTGTTGCGAGGTACCCTTCTCGTTCTCCTTCAGGATGTACTGCATTACCTGATCGTCTGTCATAGAACTCTGGGCATAACAGGTAATGCTGATTACCAGTAAGGCTGCTAACGAAATGATTCTGTGCTTCATATAATTCTGTTGTTTTGTTTACGTACGTGTTACATATAACGCGCGTATATGACGCATTATTGTACAAAGATAGTACAAATAATCCACAATGCCCAATTAAATGTGGTTTTATCTCCAATTAGCATTGCCATCTGAAAAAAGTTGATGAGTTTGGGCTTGGTTTTCATTAAAATATTGTATTTTTGTCCGCAACATCAGGGGCTGACATGGATTTGACAGCAGGATGATGTGTTATGTAAGCATGCAGAGAGTTGGTAGCCGCTCTCTATAATCCCTGACTTCCAAAAATTTAATTGGCGAAAACACTTACGCTCTCGCTGCCTAAACGAAGTACAGTAGTTTACTGGCCTAATCCCGGCACCAGGTGCTGAGACGAGACATCGCTCAGAAGCTGTTGTTCCGAAGCGTCTGATCAAGCGGTGCAGGAAAATCGGGAATAGTTGACGGAGATGTTTCTATCTGTCGATGAAATCTATAGAAACTAAGGTTGTAGTTGGTGGTCCAGGTCTTGCTGCAGCACGAAAACACCAGTCTGGAATAAGCATGTAGAAAGCATAGGATGTCCCTGTTTGGACGAGGGTTCAATCCCCTCCAGCTCCACAAAAACAACCGTAGGAGATTGAACCCTCCACCGGGTTCTACGTTTTGACCGCAGTCAAAAGTCCCCTCCAGCTCCACAAAAACAACCGTAGGGGATTGAACCCTCCACCGGGTTCTACGTTTTGACCGCAGTCAAAAGTCCCCTCCAGCTTCACAAAAACAACCGTAGGGGATTGAACCCTCCACCGGGTTCTACGTTTTGACCGCAGTCAAAAGTCCCCTCCAGCTCCACAAAAACAATCGTAGGGGATTGAACCCTCCACCGGGTTCTACGTTTTGACCGCAGTCAAAAGTCCCCTCCAGCTCCACAAAAACAATCGTAGGGGATTGAACCCTCCACCGGGTTCTACGTTTTGACCGCAGTCAAAAGTCCCCTCCAGCTCCACAAAAAACTCTATCTCAAGGCTAGCCATAGGCTGGCCGTTTTTGTTTTATTTATCTATATTTATACCACAAATCCCCCATACATCCGTTATTCCCATACTCTTCCCATACATTTCCCATACATTTCCTTCGCTCTTCCTTCACTATTTGTCCGTTTGTTGTCCGTTTGTTGTCCGTTTGTTGTCCGTTAGTTGTCCGTTATTTGTTCGATTATTTATCGTACAACTAACGCAGAACTAACGTAGATGTAACGTATAAGTACTATGGGTGAGCAGTGCCTGATTGCCGGGTGAGGTATGCTTGATGCCTGCTATTTTGTTACATTGGCAATTTTAGGTTGCTGAATTTTTCATTTTCTGAATGAAAAGATGTACCTTTGTACGCGATAACTTAATATTGCTAGTAAATGAAGGAACTGGAACTGAAGTATGGTTGTAATCCCAACCAAAAGCCCTCGCGCATTTTTATGGAGGAGGGTGAGTTGCCTATTGAGGTATTGAACGGCCGCCCCGGATACATCAATTTTCTGGATGCGCTCAATTCGTGGCAGTTGGTCAAGGAACTGAAGCAGGCTACCGGACTACCGGCTGCAGCCAGTTTCAAGCATGTAAGTCCTGCCGGAGCGGCTGTGGGCTTGCCGTTGAGCGAGACCCTGAAGCGTATCTATTTCGTGGACGATGCTCCACTTCCGCTAAGCCCTATTGCTTGTGCCTATGCTCGTGCACGTGGTGCTGACCGTATGTCATCATACGGTGATTTCATCGCATTGAGCGACGTTTGTGACGAGTCTGTCGCACGTCTGATAAACCGCGAGGTATCGGACGGAGTGATAGCCCCCGGATATACTCCCGAGGCTTTGGAGGTTTTGAAGGCTAAGCGCAAGGGTACCTACAATGTCATCAAGATAAATCCTGAATATCGTCCTGCTCCAGTAGAGCGCAAGCAGTGTTTCGGTGTTACGTTCGAGCAGGGACGTAATGAAATAAATCTGGCTGATGATGCGCTTTTCGCTAATATCCCGACCAAGAACAAGTTTTTCCCTGCCGAGGCAAAGCGGGACTTGATTATTTCACTGATTATTTTGAAATATACCCAGTCAAACAGCGTCTGCTATGTGAAGGACGGGCAGGCTATAGGTATTGGTGCCGGTCAGCAGAGTCGTATCCATTGTACGCGTCTGGCAGGAAGCAAGGCTGACATCTGGTGGCTGCGTCAGCATCCGAAGGTGATGTCTTTGCCATTTGTGCCTGGTATACGCCGTGCAGACCGCGACAATACGATAGATATATATATCGGTCCTGAACGCGAAGATGTGCTGCGTGACGGAGAGTGGCAGAAGTTCTTTACCGAGAAGCCTGAGCCTCTGTCTGCCGAGGAGGTGAAGGACTGGCTGGCAAAGAATACTGGTGTGGCCCTGGGGTCTGATGCCTTCTTCCCGTTCGGTGACAATATAGAGCGTGCATACAAGTCAGGCGTGAAGTATGTTGCGCAGGCTGGCGGCAGTGTGCGTGACGACCATGTTATCGAGACGTGTGACAAATACGGCATTGCAATGGCGTTTACGGGTGTGCGTCTGTTCCATCATTAATATTGCGGATGTATGGGTAGTTTTGGCGGTGACGATATAGACCTGGTTATAATGAGCGGAATCACCTTCAAGGGAGGTCCCAAGAAGGACAGGAAGGATGACCCGAAGGTGAGGACGAAGGCCAAAAAGAAGCAGTACATAACGGGTGCTCATGGAAGTGGGGCGGCCAGGAAGAAGGCTGATATCCGTACCAGGAGGGCCAATCGTCCGTCACAAAAGAAAAATAAATAGGATAAATGAAGGTCCGGTGGCTGTTTGTAATCGTATTTGGAATTCCTTTTCTGGCATTTGCCCAGGAGAGGGATTCTGTGGTTATAAACAGTGATATGCATGAGGTTACCGTTTACGGTAAGCAAAGGGATGAGATTGTTCCCAGTCAGCGGTTGAGCGGGGAACGATTGGAGTCGTTGCGCTCGCATTCCGTGGCCGATGCCCTGCGTTATTTCAGTGGTGTGCAGATCAAGGACTATGGCGGGGTAGGTGGTCTGAAGACTGTGGACGTGCGTAGTATGGGAACTAACCACATGGGAGTTTTCTATGATGGAATCCAGTTGGGAAATGCACAAAACGGTCTTGTAGACCTTGGGTGTTTCTCTATGGAGAACATCGAGGAGATAGCCCTGTACAATGGCCAGAAGGCTCAGATTTTCCAACCAGCCAGGGATTTTGGAACCAGCGGCTCGGTATACATACGTACCCGTCGTCCCAGGTTCGATGAGGAACAAAACTATAATCTCCGTGTTGCACTGAAAGGCGGCAGCTTCGGTATGATCAGCCCGACTATAGTATGGGAGCAGAAATGGAACAGCCGGATATCTACCAGCCTGAGTGCCGATTACATGGGTGCTGACGGAAAGTACAGTTTCAGATACCGTCGTGTTCTCCCCTCTGGAACGGTTGCGTGGGATACGACTGCGGTGCGCCAGAATGGAGATCTGCGCAGTTTCCGTATTGAGGGTGCCGTGTTTGGCAATACTGATGATGGGACGTGGAATGCCAAGGTGTATTATTACGACAGTAACCGTGGTATTCCAGGTGCCATAGTAAACAACGTGTGGAGATTTGCACAGCGTCAGTGGGACAGGAATTTCTTTGTGCAGGGCAGTTGGATAAAGCATGTCAGCCAACGGTACAAATTCCAGGTGGCAGGCAAGTATGCCAATGACTGGATGCGTTATCTGAATCCGGATGAAACGACTATGTTGCTGGACAACCGGTTCCGCCAGAACGAGATATACTTGAGTACAGCCCATAACATTGACCTGCTTCCCAGGTGGGAACTGAATGTTTCGGCTGACTATCAATACAATACACTGGATGCGAATCTGGAAAATTTCGTATATCCCAGCAGGCATACGCTATTGGTTGCATTTGCTACCCAGTATCAGTTCCGGCGTTTTCGTGCAATGGCAAGTCTTTTGGGGACTAACGTGTGGGACAGGGCTACTGTGGCACAGTCCAGAGTCAGGGATGCCATTAGCCGCTGGACTCCTGCAGTGTATATTTCGTACAATCCCATCAAGGACAATACGGATTTGTCCCTGCGTTTCTTCTACAAGAAGATTTTCCGCCTGCCGACTTTCAATGATTTGTATTATACCGAGGTGGGCAACATCAGCCTTAAGCCGGAGGATACACAGCAAATGGATCTTGGCCTGATTTATCAGCATGACTGGATGCGAGGTGTATTCCGACATTTGGAATTCAAGACCGACGGGTATTATAACAAGGTGGATAACAAGATAATAGCAGTGCCAAGGGGCAGCGGACAGTATCGCTGGATGATGATGAATGTTGGCAAGGTCAGGATCCTGGGAGTTGAGACAACTGCCCAGACTGTTATGCGATGGTGCAGTGACTGGAGTCTGGTTCTGTGTGCAAATTATACATATCAGAGTGCACAGGACCGAACGGATCCTTCCGACGATGATCCGTATTATGGAACTTATGGCGGCCAGATAGCGTATATTCCCTGGCACAGCGGTTCTGCTACGGGAAATCTGAAATGGAGGCAGTTATCGCTGAACTATGCTTTCGTATATGTTGGCGAGCGGTATCATGCCAGTTCTAATATCAGGGAGAACTATGAGCAACCGTGGTATACACATGACATGAGCATAGCATATACATTGAGCAGATCTACGTATCCAAGGGTTGCAAAATGGTTTAAAAATATGACATTCACATTGGAATGCAATAATGTCTTTGACCAGCAGTATGATGTTGTACCTAATTATCCCATGCCGGGGCGTAACTGGAAAGGCAGTATCAGGGTTGAGCTATGAGGAACAGGTCAGCACTTTTCATTATGTGTCCGTTATTGGTCTTGATGGCATCTTGCCGTCAGGACGTAATTGTCTGGCCATCCGAGACGGAAACGGCAGGTGAGGCGGAACACGGACCTGTTACGGGTTTCTACCTCCTGAATGAGGGCAACATGGGATCGAACAAATGTACTCTGGACTTTTATGACTATACAAATGCTACATATACGCGCAACATATATGGCAATGCCAACCCGGATGTCGTAAAGGAGCTTGGCGATGTAGGCAATGACCTGCAGGTATACGGGAGCAAGCTGTGGGCAGTGATTAACTGCAGCAACAAAGTTGAGGTCATGGATGCGGCGACTGCAAAGCGTATAGGGCAGATAGAAATCCCAAATTGCCGTTACATTGATTTTGACGGACCTTATGCATACATAACGAGCTATGCAGGACCGGTACAGATAGATGATAACTACAAGCAGTTGGGCTATGTGGCTCGTGTTGATACCGCAACGCTGCAGATTACAGGCAAATGTCTTGTAGGCTATCAGCCTGACGGTATAGCAATACTGGATGGATATGCCTATGTTTGCAACAGTGGCGGCTATATGGTGAATAATTACGAGACTACGGTATCTGTTGTGAATCTGTCATCAATGATAGAGGAACGCCGTATTCCTGTTGCGGTAAACCTGCAGTATGCAGTTGCTGACAGGTTCGGACAGTTGTGGGTTTCTTCGCGTGGAGACTATTACGATGTGCCTGCAGCATTGTATTGGATAGACAGTCCTGGAAGTGCTGCTGTCGTTAATGAACTGAAAAGTCCTGCGGGCGGACATGTTGCTGCCAGTGCAATGGCATTGTGTGGTGATTCGCTATATATAGTGGGGTCGGAATTCAGCTATGTAACCCAGGAGACGACAACTACATATGGTATCGTAAATGTACGTACACATACTCTGGTAAGCGCAAACTTTATTACAGATGGGACGGATGACAGGATAAGACGTCCGTATTCTGTTGCGGTAAATCCGGACAATGGACAGATATTGGTCGCTGATGCACGGGACTATGTCAATCCAGGCAGGCTGTACTGTTTTTCATCGGATGGAGTCAGGCTGTGGGATGTGAGGACGGGTGACATTCCTGCACATTTTGTATTTATGCGATGACAGTAGTTATTCCAGGATCCATCCTGTTGTAACTATACGCTTAGCCGAGTCGGTAGGTTTAACCGTGAATGTTGCTGCTGCTCCCGAAATCTTGATGCTCAGGTCTGCGCCTGAGAACCAATTGGTATAGCAGAGGCGTACGTTGAGAACTCCGTCACTGCTCCACCCATAGCAACCGGCAACTTTCCATGTTTGCGGAAGATTACTGAAATTGTTCAGGAAGGGGCGTGGATTATAGGGTAAGCCGGTAATAGTGTTCTCCGTCCATTTCCTGTTTCCTAATTCCAGAGTATATGTCTTGTTGTCGGCATCAGTTACTTCCAGGCTTAATCCGTTCATTGACGGCTTCAGGATTACGCTTTGCCATCCCAGGACATTTGCGGCTAACTGAATTGTGGTGTTGCGAATGCATTTGTGGCTTGTGGCGCTCCCTTTTATCGTGGGAATCGCATATTTTCTCTGTGCCTCGCGCAGGATCTCCTGATCACTTGCCAGCTGGTAGGTCTTTACTACGCGGCCGTTTACTTTCTTGTACAATTTCCTGTGTACTACAGCCACTGGTTTCTTTTGGCAATGTGATGCCAGTATTGTCTTTATAAGTTTCTGGTGGGGGATGCCCTGGTAGTTGCATGCCGTAATTACGACCACCATGTCTTTTTCAGGTATAATGTCGATATACTGGCCGTACGCTCCATTTGCTTCTGTCCATCCCGGATAGCTGCCCTGCCACATCTGATAGCCATATTTGCCGGTTGTACTTTGGGCTTTCATCATCTCCTCAACCCATTCCCTGTCTATGAGTCTGACTCCGTTCCATTCTCCGCCGCGCAATAGTAACAGTCCGAACTTTGCCATGGATTCCGGTTGCAGATACAGTCCCCATCCTCCGCATGTTATGCCCTCGGGACTTTCTTCCCATGCTACTTGGGTGATGTGCAGCGGATTGAAGAGACGGATTCGAAGGAAATCCATAAGTGTCATTCCTGTCACTTTCTGTATAATTGCCGACAGCATGTATGTTACAATACTGTCGTACGCCCACAGCACGCCTGGCATGTCTTTCGGCTTCTGTGCCAAATAGAAACGCAGCCATTCCCTTTCGACGGTTCGCATTCTGGTATCTACGGGCAGGCCGCTCTGCATTGTAAGAAGATCACGGATTGTGATGCCTTGAAGAGTGTCGTTCGTCTCTTCGGGGAAATGTTCTCCCAGATATTTGTATATGCTGTCATTCAGCGTAAAAAGGCTGTCGCTTATGCACATGCCTACGGCAGCCGCCGTAAATGTCTTTGAAGCGGAATAGAGTGTGTGACAATAGTCCTTTTTCCATGGTGTCGGATACATTTCCCCGATTACCCGTCCATGCCTGACTATAATGCAGGAATGAATCTGCATTGTCTTGAATGTCTGCAGTGTGTCCAGGAACTGCTTGACGTAACGTGATGCTATGCCCTCGGCTTCGGGTGTCGAACGTACTAACTCGTTGAGCTGTGCCTTGCCTTCAAGGACATGGAAAAGTATAAATACTATGAATAGGAATTTTCTCATCGTATTGCAAAATTGTGCGGGATCCTACGTGGGGCAGGAGTCAGGTCCCGTGGTGCGGATTCGTTTCCGAAATCATCCAAATAGGTTACTGCAAGATGCATCCCCCACAAGCGTCTTGTAAGTTCGTCCCATTGAACCTCACCCCAGTAGATACGAACCAGGTTTTCGGGATTTGCCGTATCAACCGGATACTCTCTTGACGCATACAGTACAAATCGTTTTTCGCGTTTGGATGTATTTTTGTTACAGTTGTCTGCTGTGTAAGACCCCGCATTCAGTGGCGGAATGATTGCCGGAGTCGTATAATAGAAATTGCGTACCCATTTCTCAAGCCCCTTTACATCGTCAAGAAGAAATCGTGCGCGAAAAAATGCTGCCCCCGGCATCCCCAGGCTCCGTATATAGCATAGCTCACGGGTGACGTCGGTCAAATCCCAGTTTTTCTCGTTTGGGTGCAGAAAATATATTCCCAATCCCGGGGCAACCAGCTTGCCATGGCATTGTTCCTGCCAGTCTGCACAGAATGGATAGAAGTGGTCGCCCTTGAAATACATCATGGGGGATATCATATCCATGATTCCTTCCTCCATCCACGATACTGCATCCTGAAACACGGTTCCATAGGCATTCCATCCGCGTGATGGGTAGCGGCTGACATCGTAGTATTTGCCTACAGGGCTGCACGATACCCGCAGCCATGGTTTCTCGGCTTTTATCGTATTGTACAGTTTCCTTACTATCCTGGTGATATTGTCGCGTCGCCACTGCTGTCTGTTGTTCGGCGTGTTTTCCGGGTAGCGTATGTAGTCAAAGTGGATGCCGTCCACATCATAGTTATGTGCGATTTCCTGACAGATGCGGCTCAGATATATTTCAGTTTCTTCCTTGGCAGGATCTAGGTAATACATATCGTTTTGCTTGAACAGCATGGCCGGATTTGTGTGGATCAGGGACTGGTTGCCAAGCCTGCGTGCGGTTTCGATCTTGACAAATGGTATTGTTACGACCCATGCGTGACACTCCATTCCGCGTTTGTGGCATTCCCCAATGGCAAAGGCCAATGGATCATATCCGGGTGATTTTCCGTATTTACCTGCAAAAACGGCGTCCATGGGCTCGATTTCAGACGGGTATATGACTGCTCCGCGTGTACGGGTCTGCAGGTAGATGAGGTTGATTCCGTCTTTTTGCAACCGATCCAGATCACGGCACAGTTCCTGTTTCTGGATTTCCATTGTAGCATGATCCGTGGCTTGTGTCCTAGGCCAGTCCAAACCCATCAGAGTGGTGTACCAGACAGCGCGTATCTCGTGCTTGGGACTGGCACTGGTAGGTATGTTGCAGGATAATACAAAAGCTAAAAGGATAATGAATAGTCGCCTCATGACTACAAAGGTATTACTTTGTGAGTGATTTTCCAAATATTATTTGCAATTTTGGGAACTTAATTGTATCTTTGTCCTTGAATAGTGTAGTTCACGGGAATAAAGATGAGTACATTTATTTTGGCTTTGACAATATTGATTGTCGGCTATTTTGTATACGGGAGCTTTGTCGAGCGGGTATTCGGTCCTGATGCAGGCCGGAAGACTCCGTGCTATACCAATACGGACGGAGCCGACTATATACCAATGCCTACGTGGAAGGTCTACACTGTGCAGTTCCTGAATATTGCAGGCACGGGTCCTATATTCGGTGCCCTGATGGGCATATTGTATGGCCCGGCTGCTTTCCTGTGGATTGTATTCGGATGTCTGCTGGGCGGTGCCATGCATGACTATATGGCTGGAATGATAAGCATCAGGCGTAATGGCGCATCGCTACCCGAGATTATTGGTGATGAATTGGGAAACGGATGCCGACTGATTATGCGAATTGTAAGTCTTGTCCTAATGCTTTGCGTGGGTGCAAGCTTTACATTGATACCTGCCGGTCTGATGGATAGCCTGACGTTACAGACAGTGGGTATCGCTGGCACATATGTCTACTGGGTTGTTGCCATGATGTTGTTCTATGTATGCGTGACGGTTTTCTCAATCAGCAAGATAATGGGTAATATCTATCCGATTTTCGGTGTGGCTTTGCTTTTGATGGCTTTGCTGGTAGGTGTCGGCATATTTACAAATGATGGCGAGATTCCCGGACTGGCTTCGGCATTTGTTGACCATTACCCTACGGCATTGGATCCGGCAGGAACACCGCTGTTTCCTGCGTTGTTCATCACGATTGCCTGTGGTGCAGTTAGCGGATTCCATGCTACGCAGTCGCCAATGATGGCGCGTTGTATAAAGAATGAGAGATATGGATTGAGGTGTTTCTATGGTGCAATGGTGACGGAGGGTGTCATCGCCCTGATATGGGCTGCTGCGGCAATCAAGTTCGTCGATGCGCTGGATATGGTGGCTTTATATGGTCAGGGGGCATCTGTGCTGAATACGCCTTATGAGAAGTTATATTATGCTATGACGCATACGGTCGGTAACGGTGGCGTGACGGAGGTCAGGATGAATCCCGCCCTTGTCGTGAACATGATATGCAATGACTGGCTTGGCAGGCTGGGGCTAATACTTGCTGTGCTGGGTATAGTGGCTGCCCCAATGAGTACGGGCGGAAGTGCGTTTCGTGCAGCAAGGCTGATATGTGCTGATTTCTCGCACATTGCGCAGAAGTCCGTCGTCAGTCGCCTGTTGTTGTCGCTGCCTTTGTTTGCGATAGCAATAGCAATGATCAGCATAGGCTCGTTCAAGGTATTGTGGCTTTATGTAAGCTGGCTTAACCAGGTGCTTGCATCGTTTACCTTCCTGACGATTGCGCATTATCTGAAGCACAGGCCCGGTGCTTCATCGTGGACGTGGCTGATAAGTTTCCTCCCCGGTGTATTCATGTGCGCGGTGAGTGCATGCTTTATACTGATTGACAAGGGGAACGGCTTTGGAATGGATGCGGGGACTGGATATGCAATAGGTATGACATTTACGGCATTTGTTGCTGTTGCTTTTTTGATATATAATAGAAGAAGATGTTGACATTTACCATAGCTTTGGCGTGCCTGTTGGCAGGCTATTTTCTGTACGGAATGGTGGTGGAAAAGGCTTTCCGTCCGGACAGTGGGCGTCGCATGCCTTGTGACGTGAAGGAGGATGACGTGGATTACATGCCGTTGAGTGCATGGAGGGTGTATCTCATTCAGTTCCTGAATATTGCCGGAACGGGTCCTATCTTTGGCGCTATAATGGGTATCCTGTACGGACCTGCGGCTTATCTGTGGATTGTGCTGGGTTGTATTTTTGCCGGTGCGGTGCATGACTATATGTGCGGAATGATATGTGTCCGGCAGGGTGGGGCGTCGTTGCCTGAAATAGTTGGTGCCAATCTAGGACAGCCGATGCATTATGTTGTGGGTGTTACTTCTCTGATATTGCTGGTGCTGGTGGGGGCTGTGTTTGTTATAACACCTGCCTCGCTTCTGGATAATATGACTCCTGACCGTGGATTCCTGTGGGGACATGTGTTTTGGATAATTGTGATATTCCTTTACTATATACTGGCTACGCTTCTGCCTATAGACAAGCTTATCGGTAGGGTTTATCCGTTGTTCGGGGCTGCCTTGCTGGTCATGGCGCTGGGGATTGGATACTGCATTTTTGCCAAGGGAGGCTATTTGCCCGAACTGACGGATGATCCTTTCGTAAGTCATCATCCCAAGGGGTTGCCGATATTTCCAATGCTGTGCGTGACGATTGCATGTGGCGCTATAAGTGGTTTTCATGGAACGCAGTGTCCCTTGATGTCACGCTGTATGACGAATGAGAAGTATGGGCGTCCTATTTTCTACGGTGCAATGATAACCGAGGGTGTGGTGGCTTTGATATGGGCTGCTGCAGCCGTGAAGTTTGCTGACAGCCTTCCTGGCGAGGCTGGTCAGACTGCATACGAGAAACTGGCTGCATTGGGTAATCCTGCTTTGGTGGTAAAAGAGATAAGCACGTCATGGCTGGGGGTAATAGGGGCAATATTGGCAGTCTTGGGCGTAGTGGCGGCTCCGATTACCAGCGGTGATACGGCATTCCGCAGTGCCAGGTTGATTTTGGCTGATTTCATAGGTATCAGCCAGAAGTCTTTTGAGAGGCGTCTGATGTTGTGCCTGCCTATGTTTGTCATCGCTGCGGCGTTGATGTTTATGGAGTTTGATGTGCTGTGGAGATACTTTGCATGGACAAACCAGACGATGGCAACGGTGATGCTGTGGACTGCTACGGTATGGCTCAGGAATAACAGGGGGGCGTTGATGGCGTGCATGACGCTGGTGCCGGCCATGTTCATGACGGTTGTGTGTGTGAGTTATATTATCGTTGCTCCCGAGGGGTTGCGCATGTCGCTTGAGGCTGCCCTGGTTTCGGGTGTTTCGGTTGCGCTTGTACTGGGTGCATTGTATGTGCTTGTGGAATCAAGAAAGAAACATGATATAAAATAATTATTAACAAAAACTGAAAATGATTATGAAGAAGTTTGTCGTTACACTGCTTCTTGCAGTATTCACTCTGGGTGCAAGTGCTCAGTTTGAAAAGGGAACACATTATGGGGAGGCCAGTCTTTCCGGTCTGGGCTTTGGCTATGAGAAGAACCAGTTCAGCTTTGGATTCGGTGCAGGCTACGGCTATTTCGTTGCTGATAACTGGATGGTAGGTGGTCGTCTTGGCTATCGTCATCAGGGTGATGCCAATTTTGCTGCAATTCAGGCCTTGTTCCGTTACAGTTTCAAGAAAAACGGTCTGAATTTGGGTGGCGGTCTGCAGTATGAGCATGCAGGCGCAGGTCGTGATTATGTGCAGTTGTGTCCACAGGTGGGCTATACTTTCTATCTGAATCATTATATCAGTCTTGAACCTGCAATATATTGCGACCTGGGACTTAATGAGATTAAGTATGGTACTAACTTCGGACTGAAAATCGGTGTTGGACTATATTACAATAAAAAGAAGAAATAATAGTTAATTGTCATGAAAAAGTATGTATGTGATGTCTGCGGCTGGGAGTATGATCCAGCTGTGGGCGACCCTGAGAACGGAATTGAACCGGGTACAGCCTTTGAGGATCTCCCTGATGATTTCGTGTGCCCACTGTGTGGCGTAGGCAAGGACGAGTTCAGCGAGGCTTAGTATTTACAGTTTTGACTTTAGGAACCGGCCCGTGTAGCTATCTGCTATGCGGGCTATTTCCTTAGGTGTGCCTGCCCCTATCAGGTTGCCGCCTTCCTCTCCGCCTTCGCGCCCCAGGTCAATTACCCAGTCGGCACACTTTATGACCTCCAGGTTATGTTCGATAATAATAATGGTGTGTCCGCGGTCTATAAGTGAGTCAAAACTGGCGAGAAGTTTCTTGATGTCGTGAAAATGCAGGCCGGTTGTGGGCTCGTCAAAGATAAACATTGTCGGGACGTGTTTCTCCATTCCTAAATAGTATGCGAGTTTGACGCGTTGGTTTTCGCCTCCGGAAAGAGTGCTGCTGCTTTGGCCTAACTTGATATATCCCAGACCTACGTCCTGAAGTGGTTTCAGTAGGCGTACGATTCTTTTCTCGCCGTATTCCTGGAAGAATTCGATGGCTTGGTTTACGGTCATTTCCAGTATGTCGTACACATTCTTATCATGGAAGCGTACTTCCAGGATATCCTGCTTAAAACGGCGTCCGTGGCATGATTCACACTCTAGGACCAGGTCAGCCATGAATTGCATTTCTACGGTCACGGTGCCTTCGCCCTTACATTCCTCGCATCTGCCTCCGTCTGTATTAAAACTGAAGTATGCTGCAGTGAAGCCCATTTGCTGGCTCAGTGCCTGTGCTGCAAATAGCTTGCGTATTTCATCCCATGCCTTGATGTATGTTACGGGATTTGACCTCGTGCTTTTACCGATAGGATTCTGGTCAACGAACTCCACAGCCTGGATGGCATCCAGATCACCTTGAATTGATGCAAATTCGCCCGGACGCTCGGCAACCTGATCCAATTCACGCTTCATGGCATTATATAGGATGTCGCGAACCAAACTGCTCTTTCCCGAACCGCTTACACCTGTTACGCAGGTCATTATGTTCAAGGGGAACTTTACGTCAATGCCTTTAAGGTTGTTGGCGCGTGCTCCCTTGATTTCGATAAAACGGTTCCAGGGGCGGTATGACGGCGGAACCTCTATGGCTTCTGCGCCAGACAGGTATTTTATGGTATGGGAGTTGAGCTTTTTGCGTCTGCTCAGTGATTTTATGTTTTCGACAGGCTCATTGAACACAACTTCACCACCGAGTCTGCCTGCATCAGGGCCAATGTCGATAATCCAGTCTGCGGCACGCATTATTTCCTCGTCATGTTCTACTACGATAACGGTATTTCCCAAGTCGCGCAATTGTTTCAGGACGTGAATCAGACGCTCGGTGTCACGGCTGTGCAGACCGATGCTGGGCTCGTCCAGGATATACATGCTACCGACAAGGGCGCTGCCCAATGACGTTGCAAGATTTATGCGTTGGCTTTCTCCTCCTGACAGACTGTTGCTTGGTCTGTTTAATGTCAGATAGGGAAGGCCTACATCCATCAGGAACCTGAGCCTTGACTTAATCTCGGTCAGCAGTCGCTTTGCAATTTCATTTTCATGTTCGTCCAATTGCAGTTTGCTGAACCATTCCTGCAGGTCGCTTATGGGCATCTGTACCAGATCCGTAATGGTCTTTCCTCCAACGCGTACATATTCTGCTTCCTTGCGCAGTCTGCGCCCCATGCACGATGGGCAGGTGGTCTTGCCACGGTATCTGGCAAGCATAACACGGTTCTGAATCTTGTATTGTCCTGCCTTGAGCATGTCAAAGAATGCGTCAATACTGAGTAATCCCCATTCTTTTTCTTCGTTGCTCAATGTCCAGGAATCCGGTATCCTGATGCTTTTTGGATCTTTGGCTGCATGATCCATGCCTAATGGGCTTCCATGCCAGAGCCAGTCCTTTTCTTCGCGAGTAAGTTTGTAGTAAGGTTTATGTATGGGAAATCCGCGTTCGCTGTTGAAACGGATAAACCAGCTTTTCCATTCTCCCATTTTTTCGCCACGCCAACACTGTACACATCCTTCGTACAGCGACAGGGCAGAGTTTGGAATGACCAGTTTTTCGTCAATGCCGATTATTTTTCCATAGCCTTCGCATTCGGGACATGCTCCTAATGGTGAATTGAAGGCGAACATCTGGTCGCTTGGCTTCTGGAAGACAATTCCATCGGATTCAAATCTGTTGGAGAATGTATGCAGGATTCCTGCAGGTAGGAATCGCAGCATCATTTCGCCGTTTCCTTCATAGAATGCAGTTTCTACAGAATCTGTCAGTCGTGTGATGGAGTCCTTGTCGCTTTTTACGCTCAAACGGTCAATAATCAGGTATATTTCATCGGTTTCGCCTGGTCCCGGCTTTGCAGACAGTGCCCCGTTGGCTATTGCATCTTCAATCAGCTGTGTTTCGCCATTGACTTCTATTCGTGCGAAACCTTGTTTCATGTATTTGTTGAGGACCTCGTTCAAATCGCTGTTCTGGACATCTGCCCTGGTCATAACCATAAAGCGCGTACCTTCCATGTAACTTTGCACGCATTTGATGACGTCCTCCACCCCCTGACACTTTACTTCATCGCCGCTGACAGGACTGTATGTGTGTCCTATGCGTGCATACAGGAGGCGCAGGTATTCGTAAATCTCGGTACTTGTGCCGACAGTACTGCGGGGGTTGCGTGTCGTTACCTTCTGCTCAATGGCAATTGCAGGCGGAATGCCTGTAATGATGTCACATTCGGGCTTGCCCATACGTCCTAGGAACTGACGGGCATAACTGGACAGGCTTTCGACATAGCGACGCTGTCCCTCGGCATATAGCGTGTCAAATGCCAGTGATGATTTGCCGGAACCTGAAACGCCTGTTATGACAATCAGTTTGTTGCGAGGAATCTCCAGGTTGATGTTCTTGAGATTGTTTACGCGTGAGCCTTTTATGTATATATTTTCATTCATCCTCATGAAAAGGCCTAAGAGGTATTACTTGAAGATTTCGTTTATGGTTTTTGCCAAACGCAGGCCTCCGCGCAGGAACTGTCTCTCGATGACCGGTGTCCATGCCAGGACGTATGCATAGGATATGTTGCTGTCCTGAGGTGTATCCCGGTATATCTGTTGTGCAATAACGTAACTTTCGTAAGCCCAGTCTCTGGGTGAGCCGGTCTGTATGGAAAGAATGTCGTATGTATCTGGGATATCCAGTTCCTCTGCCCATTCTGTGTGACTCCAGTCGTGTGTGGCCTCGACCAGATATGAATCCCATACAGTATGCAGGTCGGTTTCTCTCTTGAAGAATGTGACTTTCCAGGTGTTGCCGCCATAGTCGCTCAAATGTCCCAGATGCAGGGGTTGGTGAAGGTCACCAATCAGGTGTATCAGGAATTTCAGTGCCAGTGATTTCTTTTCTTGTGTGGTTCCGGTGTCCTTGAGGATGGCAATCTGTTCGTCAAGGGCAGTCAGGATGTCGCCTTTGGGACTAAGTTTAGCATTGTCGAACGTCTCATTTGCATCGATGTTCTTATAATGCCATGACTTGGTATGCAGGTGCTCCTGAATATTGTTGCTCGCCTGATCCATCCATGCGGAATAATATATCATACTCTTACCGTCCAAAAGTGATGTGACGGCAGATTGGGCTTCCTTGCTCAAATGCCTTGCTGCTATTGCACATGTCACGTCATGTCCTTTATTTCCCCACGAGAATGCATTCCCGACGAGCAGCTGGACAGCTATTGCAAACAACAGGATTCTTTTCATCTTTGCTAAACTATAATTTCACTTTTACGGCCTTGCTTTCATTCTGCATATGGTCCAATGCGGTAATTAAGTATGTGTGGCCACTGGCATCTGATGGCAGTATATAGCTGCAGTCACGTGTAATGGTTATCAGATAGCGGCTGTTCTTGATGTCCAGATTTCCGTAGTTGTCACTTCGGTATATTGCATACCACACTGCCCGGTCCATCTCTTTCTTGGCTTTTGGTGCATCCCACGTCATGACCGGTCCCTGGATTCCTGCCTTGATGGTTATATTGCGGGGTTTGCCCGGGGCTTTCTTGTCGATCCACTTCATTTGTGGCTGAAGGGCAGGGTAGCGGTGATATACCAATTTAAGCATTGTCCCATAATTGCCGGGATTATCCACTACGGCCTTGGCATACCACTGACATGATCCTGATATGCCTGGCAGGGTCCGTTGCAGTGCATACTTTGTCCTCATCTGATGGGTGTTTGCATCTTGTGGGTCCGGGTGTTTCACCGTACGTTCGACATCCTGTCCTATATATAGTGGTCGGTTATATGTGTAGCGGCTCCACCAACGGATCAGCTTTTCGTAATCTGCTGCCTTGTTGCCTATTTCCCAGTAGATCTGTGGCAGGTTGTAGTCTACCCATCCGTTTTTCAGCCATAGCAGGACATCTGCGTACAGGTCATCGTAGTTTTGTGTGCCGTTTGTGTCCGAGCCTGGTATCGAGGCGCCATTACGCTCGTTATGATATATGCCAAAAGGACTGACTCCGAACTTGCACCATGGCTTTGCCTGGCGCAGGATGTGGTGCAGTTCCCGGATAAAGGTGTTTACATTCTCACGGCGCCAGTTTTCAAGTGACATGCCGTTTCCGTATCTTGCATACGAGGCTTCGTCATGGAAAGGCAGTCCTTTTACTGGATAGGGATAGAAATAGTCATCCATATGCAGGCCGTCTATGTCATATCTGTTGACGATGTCAACGCATACACTGTAGATATACTCTCTGTTTTCCGGCAGCCCTGGGTCGAAAATCAGCAACCCGTCATATTCGATGAATCGCTCGGGATTTAATGCAGCGGGATGGTTGGCGGCCAGTTCGTGAGTAAATTTGGTCTTGGCCCGGAAGGGGTTGATCCAGGCATGACATTCCATTCCGCGTCTGTGGCATTGTTCAATCATCCATTGTAGTGGATCCCAACTTGCTTCCGGTGCCTGTCCCTGGCGGCCGGTAAGATAGCGGCTCCAAGGTTCTATCCTACTTTCATACAGGGCATCCCCTTCGGCACGTACCTGGAACATTATCGCATTTATCCCGTCCTTCTGCAGTTCATCCAACTGATATGCCAGTGTCTGTTGCATCCTGTCGCGTCCCATACCTAACCACTGGCCGTTGACGCATTGTATCCAAGCTCCGCGAAACTCGCGTTTCGGACAGTCCTGGGCATGTGATGTGAGACTCAATATGACTGCAGATAGAATAAGAAACAGGTGTTTTTTCATTTTATTGTTTTATTTGTCGAATGCAAAGATATAAAAAAAATCGTTTTCGTTTAGCCAATCGATTATTTTTAAGGCTTCGTCCCGTATTTGTCATTTATATTATATATATTTGTGGCGCGAATAATATAATTATGGAAAACAGATATATCAAGGTACAGTACAAATTGTATGCTTCGATGGGTGAGGGTAAGGACATACAGATGATCGAAGAGACGCGTGACGATATGCCGTTTGATTTCATTAGCGGCATGAATATGGTGCTCGATTCGTTGGAACAGCAGCTTGCGCTTTTGTCGGAGGGGAAGGAATTCCGTATTGAATTAAGCGAGGATGAGGCGTATGGTCCATATATTCCCGAAGGAGTACAGGAGATTCCGGCCGAGGCTTTCCTTATTGAGGGCAAGATGGATACAGAACATGTATACGAGGGGGCAGTGGTTCCCCTGCGTAATGCCGATGGTGAGCAGTTCAACGGAACAATAGTCAAGATTACGGACAAGACAGTTGTAGTGGATCTTAACCATCCTTTGGCAGGTAAGACATTGACGTTTCAGGGAAAGGTGTTGGAGAACCGCATAGCTACCAACAAGGAGATTGAGGAATACCTCAATACACAGGGAGGTTGTGGCGATTGTGGCGGATGCAGCGGTAACTGTGGCAGATGTAATGGTAGTTGCAGTTAAATTAAAACAATAGTCTTGAACACTTTTGGAAATATATTCAGATTAACATCCTTTGGCGAAAGTCATGGTGTTGCAGTAGGTGGTATTATCGACGGTATGCCTGCAGGGGTTGCTGTTGACATGTCGTTTATCCAGCAGCAACTGGACCGCCGCCGCCCTGGTCAGAGCTGCTTGACGACGTCTCGCAGGGAAGATGACCAGTTGGAGGTGCTGTCAGGTGTCCTGGACGGCTACACTACAGGCCAGCCTATTGGCTTCATGGTCCGAAACAGGAACCAGCATAGTCAGGACTATGACAACATGAAGGACCTGTTTCGTCCAAGTCATGCAGATCTGACATATTACATGAAATATGGCATACGTGACCATCGCGGTGGAGGCCGAAGCTCGGCTCGTGAAAGCATAAGCCGTGTAGTAGGAGGTGCCTTTGCAATGTTGGTGTTGCGGCAGAAGGGCATCTCGATACGGGCTTATACCCAACAGGTGGGAGATATTGCTCTTCCTGGAACATATTTGGATTATGACCTGGAACAAACAGACAGTAACGATGTCCGATGTCCAGATGCAGAAACGGCGCGGCGTATGTCCGACCTTATAATGGAGGTCAAGGGTAAGGGTGATACTATTGGCGGTGTAATATCATGTGTAATAAAGGGATGTCCTGTAGGGTTGGGTGAACCTTGCTTTGGCAAGCTTCATGCCCGGCTTGGAAGTGCTATGCTTTCGATTAATGCAGCCAAGGGATTTGAATATGGTCAGGGCTTTGGTAATATGAATCTCCGAGGCTCACAGCAGAACGATATCCTCATACCTGGTGAAACAGATCCGTCCCATAAACAGATGCCGGGATTCAAAACCAATAATTCTGGTGGTATCCAGGGTGGAATAAGCAATGGTCAGGACATATATTTCCGTGTTGCGTTCAAACCCGTGGCAACCCTGCTTATTGAGCAGGATACTGTTGATATACATGGCAATGCAGTCAAATTAAAAGCACGTGGACGTCATGATGCCTGTGTGTTGCCACGGGCAGTGCCGATTGTCGAGGCAATGGCAGCGATGGTCATCCTGGACAGCATGAAACTGGCAGGAATGATATGATATCGGATATTTGAAATATAATAGAATTAACTTTTATCAAAATGAATGTATTGGAACTGAGCGAACAGGAGATAGTTCGTAGAAATAACCTCCAGACACTGCGTGATATGGGTATTGAACCTTATCCTGCAGCGGAATACCCGGTAACTGCGTGGAGTACGGATATTATAGCATCCTTCGTTGATTTGCCGGTAATCGGCAAGGATGACGAGGGTAATGATGTCCGTGAGACGGCGACCCCGGAAAACAGCCCTATGGTCAGTGTTGCCGGTCGTATGATGAGCCGTCGTATTATGGGAAAGGCTGGATTTGCCGAGTTGCAGGATAGCAAAGGACGTATTCAGGTATACGTACAGCGCGATGCTATTTGTACGGACGAAAACAAGGATCTGTATAATGTCGTCTTCAAAAAGTGCTTGGACCTGGGCGATTTTATCGGTGTAAAGGGTTATGTGTTCCGTACCAAGACAGGTGAGGTCAGTATTCACTGTACGGAATTAACGGTTCTAAGCAAGAGCTTGAAGCCTCTGCCAATTGTCAAGACGGATGCCGAGGGTAATGTGTATGATAAATTTGATGATCCCGAATTGCGATACCGTCAGCGTTATGTCGACCTTGTTGTAAACGATGGTGTCAAGGAGACATTCATGAAGCGTGCAACTATTGTACGTACAATGCGTAATATCCTGGATGGAGCAGGGTATACCGAGGTTGATACTCCTATCCTGCAGAATATAGCCGGAGGTGCCAGTGCCCGTCCGTTCATGACACATTTTAATGCCTTGAATCAGGATATGTACATGCGTATTGCCACGGAGTTGTATCTGAAGCGCCTGATCGTAGGAGGTTTTGAGGGTGTGTATGAGATAGGCAAGAACTTCCGCAACGAGGGAATGGACAAGACTCATAACCCGGAGTTTACCTGTATGGAACTTTACGTAAGCTACAAGGATTTGAATTGGGGTATGGACTTTACTGAGAAGATGCTTGAAACTATCTGTACTGCAGTAAATGGTAAACCTGAGGTGGAAATTGACGGCAAGGTCATATCTTTCAAGGCTCCTTTCCGCCGCCTTCCTATATTGGATGCTATCAAGGATAAGACAGGCTACGACCTGTATCCTATGTCAGAGGATGAAATCCGCGAGGTTGCAAAGAAACTGAATATCGAGGTTGACGATACCATGGGCAAGGGTAAACTGATTGATGAGATATTTGGCGAAACCTGCGAGGGTGATTTCATTCAGCCTACATTTATTATGGATTATCCCGTGGAGATGTCACCACTTACCAAGATGCACCGTAGTAAACCAGGCCTGACGGAGCGCTTCGAACTTATGGTGAATGGCAAGGAGCTGGCAAATGCGTACAGCGAGTTGAACGACCCGATAGATCAGGAGGAGCGCTTCAAGGAGCAGATGCGTCTTTCCGAAAAGGGTGATGACGAGGCCATGATTATTGATCAGGATTTTCTCCGTGCATTGCAGTATGGTATGCCCCCAACGTTTGGTATAGGTATAGGTATCGATCGTCTGGTAATGTTGCTGACCGGTAAATTTGCCATTGGTGAGGTAATGCTGTTCCCACAGATGAAGCCTGAGGTCAAGGCTCCCCGTGACAAGGACGAACTGTTCATTGAGAAGGGGGTTCCTGCTGAGATTATTCCGGTTTTGCGCAAGGCTGGATACAATCTGGTATCAACACTGCAGGGCGTTGCTCCGGCAAAGCTGCAGCAGCAGATTATAGAAATTGTAAAGAAGTACAAACTCCAAATAGAGAAACCAAGTCAGGATACGATTGCTACTTGGACTGTATAAATCTATGATAGGAAAGATAGCAGTACTGGGAGGTGGTAGCTGGGCGACGGCTATAGCTAAGATGCTGTTGGAACAGACAGACGAGATATGGTGGTATCTGCGCAGGGATGACCGTATCAGTGATTTCAAGCGTCTGGGACATAATCCGGCCTACCTGACCAGCGTACATTTTGATGTCAGCAGGATACATTTTTCCAGTGATATCAACGAGGTGGTGTCTAATTGCCATACTTTGGTATTTGTAACACCATCTCCCTATTTGAAGGGACATCTCAAGAAGCTGAAGTACCGCTTGCGTGATAATTTTATTGTCACTGCAATCAAGGGTATCGTTCCGGACGAGAATCTTATCTGCAGTGAGTATTTTCATCAGATATACAACGTTCCGGATGAGAATCTTGCGGTTATAGGCGGTCCCAGTCATGCCGAGGAGGTTGCGCTGAACCGACTGACATATCTGACCATAGGTTGTACGGATGTCCAGAAAGCAGAGGAATTTGCATCCCATATGGGAAGTAGTGAATACGTAAAGACCAAAGTCAGCCAGGATGTCATAGGCATAGAATATGCCAGCGTACTGAAGAATGTATACAGTATTGCGTCTGGAATATGTCATGGGCTGAAATATGGTGATAATTTCCAGGCAGTACTAATGGCCAATGCTGCTCAGGAGATGCAGCGTTTCCTTCAGACTGTATATCCGATGGCCGACCGTAATATCATTGACAGCGTGTATGCAGGTGATCTGCTCGTCACCGGATACAGCAATTTCTCACGAAACCGTGTGTTTGGCACGATGATAGGGCAGGGGTACAGTGTCAAGAGTGCACAGTTGGAGATGGAGATGATAGCAGAGGGATATTTCGGAACTAAATGCATGAAGGATATAAACCGCCATCTGCACGTCAACATGCCTATTCTGGATGCAGTCTACAATATCCTGTACGAGCGCATAAGTCCAAGCATAGAAATAAAACTCCTGAGTGAGGCTTTCAGATAATATAATCAAAACTTATAATAATGGTAACACTTGACATTACAAAAGCATCACAGTTTGTGGGTGATGCGGCAATCAATGCCTTTGAGGGCGAAGTTGCGAAAGCACAGCAGGCATTGGAGGACGGTACCTGTCCGGGTAACGATTTCCTTGGGTGGATGCATCTTCCAAGTAGCATCACACCTGAGTTCATATCGGAGATTAATGCTTGTGCAAAGACGCTGCAGGAAAATTGTGACGCAGTAGTAGTTGCAGGTATTGGCGGCAGCTATCTGGGCGCACGTATGGTTATTGATGCCCTGAGCAATACCTTTGGCTGGCTTCAGGACAGCAAGTATCCCCGTATCCTGTTTGCCGGAAATAACATAGGCGAGGATTATCTCAGCGAACTTATTGGGTATCTGAAGGGTGTGCGCTTCGGTATTATCAATATCAGCAAGAGCGGAACGACAACCGAGACTGCGTTGACTTTCCGTCTGTTGAAGACCATGTGCGAAGAGCAGCGTGGCAAGGAAGAGGCACGCAAGGTTATTGTAGCTGTGACTGATGCAAAGCGTGGTGCTGCGCGCACTACAGCTGACAAGGAAGGTTATGTATCATTTGTTATTCCCGACAATGTGGGTGGTCGGTTCAGCGTGCTTACACCTGTAGGCTTGTTGCCGATTGCCGTAGCTGGTTTTGATATTGCTGCCTTGGTCAAGGGTGCCCGGGAGATGGAGGAGCAGACATCCCTGGAGGTGCCGTTCCGTCAGAATCCTGCCGCATTGTATGCCGCAACACGTAATGCACTGTATCAGAGTGGCAAGAAGATAGAGATACTTGCCAACTATCAGCCCAAACTGCATAACGTAGGCGAGTGGTGGAAACAGCTTTATGGCGAAAGCGAGGGCAAGGATGGCAAGGGTATTTTCCCTGCCAGTGTAGATTTGACAACAGACCTGCATTCAATGGGTCAGTGGATTCAGGATGGTGAACGTACAATATTCGAGACTGTGCTGAGTGTAGCACAGCCAAATTATGAATTGCGTGTGCCAGCAGACAAGGAGAACCTGGATGGTCTCAATTTCCTTGCAGGCAAGCATGTGGACGAGGTTAATAAGATGGCCGAATTAGGAACACAGCTTGCTCATGTTGATGGTGGTGTTCCCAATATTAAGTTCACAATCGACCGCATAGATGAATATCATATTGGCCAGTTAATCTACATGTTTGAGAAAGGATGTGGTATCAGCGGTCTGCTGCTTAAGGTAAATCCATTCGATCAGCCAGGTGTCGAGGCATACAAGAAGAATATGTTCGCACTGCTTGGCAAACCGGGTTATGAGAAGGAAACAGAGTCGATAAAGGCTCGCTTGTAATATTTCTCCATAAACATTAAAGGCTCGGAAAACCGAGCCTTTAATGTTATCTGTTATTTTAGTTTTACCGCCAGTTCTGTCATTCCTGGTAAGACTATGTCAGCCCCTGCATCATACAGGACCTGGTCTTTCAGTGGTCCTGTGTTGACTGCAATGCAATAGATTCCTGCTGCTTTTGCCGCCTGTATACCCAGTGGGGCGTTCTCTACGACAATAGCCTGACTTGCGGATAGGGGAGTGGTGAGACCCAGTGCACGGCCGGCTTTCTCAAGCCCCATCATATAAGGTTCCGGATTAGGTTTGCCGTGTTTCACGTCAAATGCAGTGACCATTAATTCCTCTTTAAAATGTCCTGGATAGGCATTGTCGAGGCTTTCCAGCAGGGATAGCTGTCCACTGCCTGTTACCAGGATGCGTATCAGGCCCCGTTTGCGTACATTGTTAAGTACATCTGCTGCACCAGCCATCGGTTTCACGGCAGGAAGGGTGTTGAATATGTCGCTTTTGGTCTTGTATATTGCAAGTATCTCCTGTTCTGTAGCATCACGTCCCCAGTCGCGTTGCGTAAAGATGTCTATTGTCCCCTCTCCGGTACGTCCTTCATTCATGTATACATCTTCCCGGGTCATGGACAGACCATGGTGTTCCATCGCCTGTATCCATGCCTCTGCGTGGTTTTTCATGCTGTCAAACAGTACACCGTCCATATCAAACAGCACCGCCTTCAAAGCAGTGCTGTTCAATTTGTCATTAAGAATATCCTCCAAATTATACGCCATCGTTGTCCGAATCATCTTCCTCAAAAAGACTGTCGTCTTTTGATAACTTGTAACTTCCGTCCGGTGCAATCGTCAAGAGAAACGGCTGGCTCATATCGCTGTCGGGATAGCTGACAGCCAGTTCGAAATAGACATTGCCACCTTCCACTTTCATGAAGCGGCAACCATCCACAATGCTGTTGTCCAGAAATTCCTCTGTCAGGTAAGCCTTAAAGCTGGCTTTGGTAAATGTATGGCTGAACATACGACTTCCGTCACGTGTTACCCCTATGGTCAATGTTGTTGCGCTGAACTTGTCTCCAAACTCGTCAATCACATATCCAAGTGAATCGTTGGAAATACGGTCTACAGTGTATACAAACCTATGACCCTCGGCATTACAAGTGTCAGTTGTGTGCAGGTCTGGTATTTTGCGTGACAGCATTGCCTCCTGCGTCTTTGGCGTGTTATCTTGCTGGACATTCTTGTCCTTGCATCCTGTCAGGATTACGGCTGGCAGGAGCAGAATTAACAGATGTTTCATTACTTGGTTTCTTCAGATGGAGCCTGGTCAATCAAATCCAGGAACTGATCCAGTTTAGGAGTGATGATAATCTGTGTGCGACGGTTGCGGGCACGGCCATCTGCGGTATCATTATCTGCGATGGTGTTGTATTCGCCACGACCGGCAGCACTCAGGCGTTTGGGATTTACATTGTACTTGTTCTGGAGTTCCTGTACTACGCTGCTTGCGCGCAGGGCACTCAAATCCCAGTTGTTGCGAATGTTGGTCTTGCTGATAGGAACATTGTCGGTATTACCTTCTACCAGGACTTCGTAGTCGCTATAATCTGTGATTATCTTTGCAATCTTGGACAAAGTTTCGCTGGCAGCAGGGCTTATCTCATAACTGCCGCTCTTGTAGAGCATATTGTCGTTGAGGCTGATGTATACCACACCCTTCAGGACCTGTACGTCAACATCCTTGAGTTCTTCTTTGCTCAGTGAGCGGGTCAACCGGTTGCTGAGAGCGAGGTTCAAGCTATCGCTCTTGCTCTTGGCGTCGATCAGCTGCTTGATATACTTGTTGCTTGCATTAATCTCATCAACCAGCTTGCTGATGTTTGCACCACCTTGGTTGATGCTGTTATCCAAAGTCTGCTGCATGATCTTCATGCCCTCCTTCATCTCAGTGATGGTCGCATTCTTTTCGGCTACCTGTGTTTCCAGTGCCTTGTTCTGAGCCTGGTACTTGGCCAGTTCAACCTGCAGGTTGTTGTTGTCGCTTTGACATGTTTCCAGCTTGCTTTGTGCAGCAACCAGATCCTTTTTGCTGGCGCAACTGCCCATAACCAGGACAGCGGCTGCAGCTATCATACAAAATTTGATTGTCTTCATAATTAATAATGTATTATGGTCTGTTTATAGTTGTTTTGCTGTGCAAATGTACTAATTATTCCGTTTTCACCATATTTTTCAGTGTTATATTTTGTTGAATAGCGTTTCAAAAGTATAAAAAATTATGCCATAAAAATTACAAATTTCAGCAAAAAGCTATATCTTTGTTGGCAAATTGACAATAAAATCCATGAGTAAACTGATAAAACCTGCAAATTACAGGCCTTCGCTTGACTTAAAGCAAACAGAGCTTGCAATCAAGAAGATAAAGGATTTTTTTCTTCACAGCCTTAGTTCCGAGTTACGCCTGCGTCGTGTGACAGCACCGCTTTTTGTGCTGCGCGGCTTGGGCCTGAACGATGACCTGAACGGTATAGAACGTCCTGTCTCATTCCCTATAAAGGATATGGACGAGAGTATTGCCGAGGTCGTGCATTCACTGGCTAAATGGAAGCGTGTCACTCTTGCAGAGTACGAGGTTCAGCCTGGATACGGCATAATTACCGACATGAATGCCATCCGTGCAGACGAGGAACTGGACAATATCCACTCTTTGTACGTAGACCAGTGGGACTGGGAGCGCACCATGACTGCCGAGCAGCGCAATCTGGCATTCCTGCGTCGTATTGTCAATAAGATTTACGGTGCTATCCTTCGTACGGAGTTTTATATTTGCGAGACATACCCGCAACTCGAGGCATTCCTTCCTGAGGACGTTCATTTTATTCACAGCGAAGAGCTTGTTCGTATGTATCCGGACAAATCACCCAAGGAGCGAGAGGATCTGATATGTCAGAAATATGGAGCTGTATTCATTATTGGCATTGGAGGAAAACTGAGCGACGGCAAGGAGCATGATCTGCGTGCACCGGACTATGATGACTGGAGCAGTCCCAATGAAGACGGTTTCAGTGGCCTGAATGGTGATTTGCTTATATGGTATCCTATTCTCGGTCGCAGTATCGAACTCAGTTCGATGGGTATTCGTGTAGACAAGGCAGCTTTGGAACGTCAGTTGGAACTTCAGGGCAAGACCGAGCGTTGTAATCTGTATTTCCACCGTCGTCTTCTGGATGGTACATTACCGCTCAGTATCGGTGGAGGTATCGGTCAGAGTCGCTTGTGCATGGTTCTCCTGCATAAGGCTCATATCGGTGAGACCCAGTCCAGTATATGGCCGGATGAAATGCGTCGGGAGTGCAGGGAATTAGGAATGACGCTTATTTAATTAAATAATTATCAAAAAATATCTCCATAGTGTTCGCTATGGAGATATTTTTTATCTGAAGAGAAGGAGATGTCTGTCTGTTATCTGACAGATATCTTGCGTCCTTCGATGATATATAAGCCTGGAGCCAATCCTGTTGTGCTCTGTAGCAGAGGTACCTGCTTGCGCATGCGTATACCATTTATAGTATATACGTCTACCAGGCGGTTAGGACCTTCCGGATCATTCATCAGACTCTGTACGTCAGTAGGCTGGCCCGGATCTTCCGGCTTGACTATGTCGTCCTCGTATATATCTGAGTACTTCGTCAGATTATTCCAGATGTAGTTATATCGTTTGGTAAGCCAGTTCTTGGCATTTGTCGTCTGTGTAGCATAGTTGTTGCCCTCTCCGTTCCACTGGCTTGCATTGTGCTGTAATGAAGGCTGGACGTAGGCGTAGTAGTCATCAATGTGCTCCAACAGGTCTGTCAATCCATCGTGGTCCACATAGTGACGCCATACCTTGTAATATGCTTGTTGTGCCAATATGGAGGAACGTAATGCGTCAAAGAAGGGATAGCCCATGTTGCTGCTGGTACATCCTGTAAAGATATCTGTGTCGGCACTGTAAACGTAATATTTGTTTGTTCCGTCGTAGCCGAATGCCCAATCAAAATCCCAGACAGGACCGAATTGCCAGGGTTTTCCTTCATTGATATTCTCGTTGTACACGTACCAACTCTTAGGGTGTTTGCATTCCTGGTTGCGCACAAGGTCATTAACAAACCATGCGCGTGCCCATGCGTCTAGGTCAATATAGTCAGTATATTGCTCATATTTGCCTGCGTTATATGTCGGGCCGTTTTTCAGCAGTGTTGCTAAGTTGTTAAAACTATTCTTGATTTGATTTTCTGTAAGTGTACGTCTGTCGTCAGATTCTTCGTAATCCGGAGATTTGATGTTGGTTGCTATGCTGTATTGGAATGTCTTGAACTTGTGTGTCTCGTCATAATATGTGTCCAGTTCCAGCAGACATGCGTTAGCTTCCTTAACTAATTTCTCCTCCGACAATTGGTCATCTGTCCAACCTTCGTACTTGGGATCATTCTTGTCAATTGTTATGTCAATGCTGTTGTTGGCAATACCGACCTTTTCTGTCAGATTGTAACTGCCGCGATAGTTGCCGTTGACGTACAACTCTACAGGGATGATGTGGTTACATGCCAGCGAGCCTACCTGATCCGCAATCTTCATTGCAATTGCATTGGTTGTCATACTGCCTGTCTGCTTGTTTGCCAGCAGAACCCAGTTCTTACCTCCGCTCAGTCCGCACATTTTGACTTTTTCAGAGAATTTCATGCGATAAGGATTCTTGCTGCTATCTGAACCAAACCAAGAAGAATTTCCACGTCCCTTGACTTTCATAGACGTTGCTGGGATATCCTCCCATACGCCGGCTCCGTCCATTGTGAATGTGGCATTGTGCCATGTTTCTTTGCCATTCATGCCAATCCAATGACTGGCATCCCATGCTGATGATGTGTTTCCGTCACCGAAATTGATGGTCAGGTCAATGCGTGGTACGCTATACTGGGTAGTCGGGTGGTCTGTTGGATAGTCTACAATTACCTTGTATGTACGGCCAAACGGAATAAATTTACGTTCATATACCGCTGGTTGTATCAGTTCCGGTTCTTCTTCCTCTTCCTGATAGTCCGGGTTAGGTGTTGCCTTGTACATGCTGAATTCGCTGAATACGAGGTAATTCTTATTGCCTGAGGCTGTTAGTTGTATGCGGAATTTGCTGTATGGCTGTTTCAATTGTATGACGTTGGACAAATATGTGGTTCCCAATTTATCGGGAATATCATCCGTCTCTTTTTTGTAGTGTTTGATGTCTATCCAGTTTGTTCCGTCGTTGCTTGCCTGCAGGATGAATCCAAGAGGAGCATATTTGTCGTCAGTGTTTCGTGTGGTGTATCCGAATTTGAATGCCTCCAAGGACTCTGCCGGCTCGATTTGCAGATATGGCCATACGGTATACCCGTCACCCCAATATCCGTTAGCGCGCCATGTTGGCTGTGCAGAGCCCCATCCTGTGTGGAAGCATGTGTTGATGTTGTTGTCTACAAGACTTGCAACTCCTTCACTTGCGTTGAAGCTGGGGTAGTCTGTAGAGAAGTTGTCCGCAGTGAGGTCCAGTTTTGTCAGTATCCATTTATCATCTTCGTTAACAGTTTCAGGAGTACTCCAGATTTCGTCCTGAATCTTGCGTGTATGATAAATATAGTTTTTGGGGTATGCTACAGTATATTGTACAGGTGTTTCGAAGCGATGGCTTGTCTGTTTGCTGATTTGCTGTACTCCGTCGACATATGCACTGGCACCTTCAGGCAGTTTGAAACTTGGAATCAGGCGTTTGCCTATAACTGCTGCAGTTGCAGTGACCTTGTTATTGGTGTTGTCGATGGTTCCTTCTGCATCATCAAACAACTGGTCGTTGAACTTGTTGTTAAACTTGAAACTCTCGAATGTTGGCAGGTCACCAATATAATTGTCCTGGATACTGGACAGTTCCGAGTCTGCAAGTTTAAATTCGTCGTCTCCCAACAGGTTCCATGTGTGGACTTTGCCTACATGAGTGTATGAGACTATATATTCCGTGGGAATAACTACCAGTTCTCCGTCACTCTTGTAAATGTATTTGCATGATTCGGTTTCAGTTGATTTCACGGTAACCTGGCAACTGGCGCTTTTGCCATTATGTGCCGTTGCCGTGATAGTTGCGGTGCCTGGACTAACTGCAGTTACGAGTCCCGAACTGCTGACTTTGGCTGTGTATGGATCAGTGGTAGTCCATGTCAGAGTCTTGTTCCCGGCATCTGCAGGCAGGATGTTGGCAGCCAGCTGCTCTGTTTCCGATTCCTTTAATACCAACTCCGACTTGTTTAATGAAACAGAGGTTACCGGGGTAGGATTGAGGACCGTAACTGTACATGTAGCAGAGGCGGAACTGAATTTCTCCTTAACTGTAATTGTACATGTGCCGCTGGCTATGGCAGTGACAAGTCCCTTGGTGGAAACGGTCGCAATAGTGGGATTGCTGGACGAGATGTCGTAATAACTCTCATATGTATCCACACTCTCTTCTTGTCCATAATAATATATTTTCAAGGAGTATGTCTCACCTGGATTCAACTGCAAGGAACTTTTGTCCAATGTAATTGCCTGTGCTACGGTGTTGAGCAAAACTGCGATTAAGAACAATGTGGAGGTTAATAGCCTTTTCATATATTTGTTATGTTTTGATTTTCTGTGTATAATTTACGTTATCGCATGTCAAAAGTATAAATAAATTATTGTAAATTTGCACGACTTTATGGTTATTGACACTTAAACCCTATTATTTTAACATTTTATTATGGATAAAACGAACAATTCAGGAGTCAAGCAGGTCACTTTCCGCCGTTTTGGCAGAAAGGGATGGTGCATCTTCCGAAGTCTTTCGCTTAACATCCGTATTGGTGTGCTGAGCGTTGCCACTTTGGCAACAGCTATATCCTACAAGGCTCATGCCGAGGTTATTAGCGACGAACGTTCTGCAACTGTTGAGGATGACGGGACGGATTTGGACGAGGTCACCGTTCAGACTTCCATTGCTCCGCTGACTACCTTACAGTCAGCCCGGATTGTTACGGTTATCACCCGCAGGGAGATTGAACAGGCGGGAGCGACAACCGTCAACGATCTTCTGAAGCTGGCCTCGGGTGTGGATATACGACAGCGTGGAGGCTGGGGAGTTCAAACGGATATCAGTATAGACGGTGCTTCCTATGAACAGGTGACCGTAATGTTGAATGGAGTGAATATCTCCAATCCTCATACAGGGCACCTTTCTGCGGACTTTCCTGTGACCGTCAGCGATATTGAACGTATTGAGATTCTCGAAGGCGCTGCAAGCCGTGCGTATGGAACGCAAGCTTTTGGCGGTGCAGTCAATATAGTTACCAAAAGACCATCCTTACAAACCTGCAAGGTTTCTGACGCCCGGAAATCCAGTTGGGAAGTGGAACTGGGTGCTGAAGGTGGTATGCACGGAACTGTTTTGGGGGATGGTCGTACAGGATGGCAGAAAGGGAATTTGTACAACAGTTTGTCCTTTGCAGGCGGACGAAGCGACGGAGGTGTTCCCAATAGCGACTGGAAAAAAGGACAAGTATATCTGCAAGGATGTTATGCCTTGTCCCGTTCGGTTGCTGCGGATAAATTCAGATTGTTCTGGCAATTCGGGTACAGCGGAAAGTCTTACGGCGCAAACACGTTCTATTCGGGTTCCAGCAATGACCAGTTCGAATCGAATGACCGTATACTGGCAAACGTGCAGATGGAAATAGGTAGAAGATTGCATTTGCGTCCTTCGCTTTACTGGATTCGTACTTACGATGACTATCAGTGGCATAGGGGTACGCCTACAAATTCTCATCATAGCGATGTGTATGGTGTTCGTCTAAATTCCTGGTTCCAGTGGTCAATAGGCCGTACTGCTCTTGGAGCAGAACTGCGCCAGGAAAACATAGTCTCAACGTCTCTTGGTAATCATAACCGTACTAACCTGTCACTCAATCTTGAGCATAATGTGTTACTCAGTAAATGGACCCTCAGTATGGGACTGTCTGCCGTGATGAACACAGGTGTTGACAAGCGATTTCGCTTTTATCCGGGCGTTGATGTCGCGTATCGACCGTCTGATGACTGGAAGATACTGCTGTCGTATAATATGGGGCTGCGAGTACCTTCATACACTGACCTCTATTATTCCAGTCCGGACATTTCGGGTAATGCAGGACTTAAACCTGAAAGAAACCAAAGCCTGTCGCTTGGCGCAGTTTGGGGCAGGACGTGGTTCGCGGTTCAGTCCAAGGTATTCTATAGCCACGGCGATAATATAATTGATTATGTCAAGGAATCGTGGAGGGATGTTGCCCACGCAGACAACTTTAGCCGTGATGTCATAGGTGTCAGTGCCGAGGCAAGGTTTTCATTCCGCAATTTGGCTGCCAGTCCCGCAATAGCACTATGGATGCCCGATGTCAATGTGTCATACACATATCTGTATCAGAAGCGCAGGAATGCAGACTATCAGGTTTTTACGTCACTGTATGGTGATGATTACCTGCGTCATAAGATGGTCTTTACAGTCAGTCAAAAGGTATGGAAAAGACTGAGCCTGACTCTTGGACTGCGTGTCAGGGACCGTATGGGAACATATCAGGTCTACTGCGGGGTTCAGCCTACACCCGAACTGCGTAAATATGTTGCATGCGCAACGTTGGATGCCAAAATACAGTGGATGGGTAAATACTACGAATTGTGGGTTAAGGGCGAAAACCTTACTAATCATCACTATCAGGATATAGGCAATGTTCCGCAACCTGGAATATGGATAATGTCGGGTGTCAGGGTTAAATTAAATATTTAACAGAAAAAATCTCGGGGGCGATATAAGGCACTCGGGATTTTTTTTCTATATTTGCCACGCATTATTTGCAGGTATAGTTACATGATACGATTCTACACTTTTATTTTTGCCCTGTTCTGGGCTTTTACGGCAAGTGCCTATACGGTTGTGATTGATGCCGGACATGGAGGCAGGGATGCCGGTGCTTTGGGACTTGTCACGAAGGAAAAACATATAAACCTCGCTGTTGCTTTGGCGTTGGGCAAGATGATTACCGAAAATTGCCCGGACGTTAAGGTTGTCTACACCAGGCAGACGGATGTTTTCGTTGAACTGAATGAGCGTGCTGCCATTGCCAACCGTGCAAAGGCGGACTTGTTTATATCAATACACACAAACAGTACTGCATCAGGTACCAAGGGGACAACGGTCCAGGGTACGGAGACATACACACTTGGTATGCATCGTGCCAATGACAATCTGGCCGTTGCCAAACGTGAGAACAGCGTCATAATGTTAGAGAAGAACTATGAGCAGAAATACGAGGGCTTTGATCCCCGAAAGAGTGAATCGTATATTATATTCGAGTTGATGCAGGACCGTAATATGGCAAGCAGTGTAAATTTCGCCAGGAATATTCAGAACCAGTTCCAGCAGACAGCATGTCGTGTCAACAAGGGAGTCTATCAGGCAGGGTTCCTTGTCCTACGACAGACGAGCATGCCAAGTGTGTTGATAGAATTGGGTTATATCAATAATGCCAATGAGGAGGCGTTCCTGAATTCGGCCAGCGGTCAGCAGAAGATGGCTCAGAGCATATTTAATGCATTCAGACAATATAGCAAGAAATGAAAAAGGAATACAAGATAGGCGTAGTGGGTATAGTTGCCCTCGTTGCCCTGTTTATGGGAATACGTTTCCTTCAGGGCAAGGATTTGTTCAACACCAATCACAAGTACTATGTGTCGTTTGTAAATGCCAAGGGATTGGCTCGCAGTTCCAAGGTATATGCTGATGGTATTGATGTCGGAATTGTATCTGATATTCTTTACAATTACGAGAAACCCTGCCAGGTCTTGGTGGAAATAAGTGTGGATCCTAGACTTGTCCTTCGCCCGGGGACGCGCATTCAGTTGGATTCAGGCCTGATGGGCGGTTGCACGCTGAACATGTATCCAAGCAGAAATCTCGGTAAGCCATATCAAAGGGGTGATACAATCCCGGGATATGAGCAGACTGCGATGCTGGACAAGGCTGCCGAGGTGATTCCGGACGTCAGACAGGTTATTGCCAAGGTTGATACTTTGCTGACGACACTTAATCGTGTGGCAGCTAATCCGGATATTCCTGTAGTTATCAGTAATGTCAGGGAGGTTACATCTGACTTGCGCGTAACTACGCAGAGACTGAATGACCTGCTGGGTAACGACGTTCCTGTGTTGTTGACAACGTATAACCAGCTGGGTGAACATACTACAGCCCTGGTTGATCATTTCAAGAAGGTGGACATCCGCCCGACTATCGACAGTGTTAACTGTACATTGTCCAACGTCAACAGTCTGTTGGCCAGAATCCAGAGCAATGAAGGGACAATTGGAGCGTTGATCAACGACCGCTCTATGTACAATAACCTGAATCATACAATCCAAAGTGCTGATTCCTTGGTAACTGACATCAAGGCACACCCCAAACGCTACGTTCATTTCAGTGTGTTCGGCAGGAAAGACAAGTAAAAAAACTTGACCTTTTCTTTACTTCAGTGCTTGTTTAATTAAGAGAATCTGATTATATTTGCAATCCGAAATTACCAGTAAAAGATAATGGCATCCAGTAAGGTTCAGTGGCAGCGTTGCATGGATTTGTTTCGCAATCACTTGAATGAGCAGCAATATACAACATGGTTCGCACCATTGAGATTCAAGTCCTATGATGCTGAAACCAATGAACTGACTATCTTCATACCCAGTCAGTTCTTCTATGAGTATCTGGAGGCCAACTATCGTCGTCTGCTGTACATGGTGTTGTATCACGTGTTCGGTCAGGGCACTCGTCTTTTGTATCAGGTTGCGGTAATACGCAACGAGAGGGTAGACGTACCAAGCCAGGGGCCGCGTATCGATGTCAATACAAATATAGAGGACGTGGATGTCCGTGTGATTCCCAAGGTTATAAAGAATGTCGTACGTAAGGATGATCTGGATCCGCAACTCAACATCGAGCAGACATTTGATAACTTTATCGAGGGTGTCAGCAACCGTTTGGCCCGTAGTGTAGGTCAAGCCGTTGCCGAGGATCCTACCCGCAAGACATTTAATCCCCTGTTTATTTATGGTCCCAGCGGTTGTGGCAAGACTCACCTTGCAAATGCAATAGGTGTGCATCTGAAGCGTCTGCATCCGGAAAAACGGGTACTGTATGTTGCTGCCCATCTTTTTCAGGTTCAGTTCATGGATGCACGTATAAACAACAAGATTAACGACTTTATCCATTTCTATCAAAAGATAGACTGTCTTATCCTGGATGATGTTCAGGAATTCAGCGGAAAGACAGGTACTTTAGAAGCATTCTTCCATATCTTCAACCATCTTCATCTCAATGGGCGGCAAATTATTATGACAAGCGACCGTCCGCCAGTCGAACTCAAGGATATGGAGGAACGCATGCTCACACGTTTCAAGTGGGGTATGCTGGCAGAGCTTGAGAGTCCGGACGGACAGTTGCGCCGGGATATCCTGCACATGCTTATGCGTCGTGACGGTCTGTTGATTCCGGATGATGTTATTGACTACATAGCATCCAATATCCAGGACAATATCCGCGAATTGGAAGGAGTGGTGCATTCATTGCTGGCATACAGTGTTATGGGGAATAATTCGGAGATTAACCTGGATTTTGCCCGTCGCATAGTAAAGGCCAATACAAGGCGTACACATCGCAAGGTCACCGAGGAGGATATTGTGGAGTGTACATGCCGCCATTACAAGCTGACTCAGGAGGAAATAATTGGAGCCAGTCGTCGTGCGGACTATGTCTTGGGACGTCATGTGGCAATGTATCTGATACAAAAGCATACCGGCAACACCGTAAAGCACATAGGTGCTGTTTTCGGTGGACGTACCCATACTACAGTATTGCATGGAATTCAGCAAATAGAGAAACGGTTAAAGACGGACTCAGCTTTCCGCAAGGAGTTACGTGATATCGAGAAGACCTTCTAATTCAGAATATGTACGATTTTTCCCAGCGTAGGAGCATTCGTCGATATAAGACCCAGGATGTCAGTGACGAACTTCTTAATTCACTTTTGATGCGGGCATCGCAGACTCAGACCATGGGTAATCTGCAGCTGTATAGTGTTGTTGTAACTCGCAGCGACGAGATAAAACGCCAGTTGAGCCCGGCACACTATAATCAGCCTATGGTCATCCAGGCACCTGTTGTCTTGACTTTCTGTGCTGATTTCCGCCGTACTACAGACTGGGCATTGCAACGTAATGCCAATCCCGGTTATGATAACCTGCTGTCTTTCCAGAACGCATGTACTGATACCCTGCTGTACTGCCAGACGTTCTGCAATATGGCGGAAGCAGAGGGGTTAGGACTTTGTTTCCTTGGAACTACGATATACAACTCAGATGCTATTATTGATGTCCTTCAGCTTCCGGTACTGACATTTCCCGTTGCCACGATTACACTGGGATGGCCAGACGAGGAAGGCAAGGTCAGTGATAGGCTGCCATTGTGTGCAATCCGTCATGACGAGGTGTATCATCCATTTAAAGCCGAACGCATAAATGCATGTTATGCTGCACGCGAGGCTTTGGAGGAAAACAAACGTTTTGTCGAAGAGAACCACAAGGACAATCTTGCACAGGTATTCACTGACGTCCGTTACTCGGCCGAGGATAATCTCACTATATCTGTTGCTTTGGACGGTGCGATGCGCAGGCAGGGTTTCCATGGCTTAAAACAGAAACAACCGAATACTGATGCTCTGTAATATTCACATCCAGGAACTGCGTATCCCGGCACACCATGGAGTGATGGAGCAGGAACGATTGGTCGGAGCCGATTTCCTGGTTACGATAGATGCCGATGTTGAGGTCGGGGAAACAGCCTTTTCAGAAGATAAACTGGAAGGTACAGTGTCATATGTTGATGTTATAAATGTTGTAAGGAAGCAGATGAGCATACCTTCCAATCTGCTGGAGCATGTAGCCCATCGTATTGCAACCGAACTGCTCAACTCATTCTCACGAATAATGGACGTCACTATATGTATTGACAAGGAGAACCCTCCATGCGGTGTGGTTGCCTCGTCAATAGGAGTGAGAATATCACTTCACAGGTAGTTGGACAGAAGCGTATACATATTAGTTTTAATTAAGTAATAAGTAGAAATAATGGAAAATTTAGGTATTGGCTTGCAACTCATGATTGTGGGTATGTGTACCGTATTCCTCATCCTGATTATCGTTATTTATGGCGGTAAGCTGCTTATCATAGCTGTGAACCGCTTAGCTCCCGAGGAGGTTGCTGTTGCCAAGAAGACGGCACAGGATCAAACAGGTACAGTATCTCCCTCTACAATGGCAGTATTAAACGAGGTCGTAAAACAGTTGACTGGTGGTAAGGGGCGTGTCTCCTCGGTCAGGAAAATATAAAAAGAACAAATACGATATATGAAAGAAGTAAAGTTTTCGCTGGTCTTCCGTGATATGTGGCAGAGTGCTGGTAAGTATCAGCCGCGTGTTGATCAGTTGGTAAAGGTGGCTCCTGCTATCATCAGGATGGGATGTTTTGACCGTGTGGAGACAAACGGCGGTGGTTTTGAGCAAGTAAACCTTCTCTATGGCGAGAACCCTAACAAGAGTGTCCGCCAGTGGACAAAGCCCTTCCATGAGGCAGGTATTCAGACCCACATGCTGGACCGCGCCCTGAACGGTCTGCGCATGAGTCCCGTTCCCAAGGATGTACGTAAGCTTTTCTACAAGGTCAAGAAGGCACAGGGTACAGACATCACCCGTATCTTCTGCGGTCTGAACGATACGCGTAACGTAATCCCATCAATTCAGTATGCCAAAGAGGCAGGTATGATTGCCCAGGCCAGTCTCTGCATCACATACAGCCCCATTCACACGGTTGAATACTATGTGAATCTGGCAAAGACCTTCATAGAGGCTGGTGCCGATGAAATCTGTCTTAAGGATATGGCAGGCATTGGACGTCCTGTCTCCCTTGGCAAGATTGTTGCCGGTATCAGGGCTTTGAAGAAGGATATTGTAATTCAGTACCACTCTCACGCCGGTCCTGGCTTCTGTATGGCTTCTATCCTGGAAGTTGCAAAGGCTGGTTGCGATTACATCGACACGGCTATGTCTCCTCTTTCTTGGGGTACCGGTCATGCTGACATCATCGCCGTTCAGGAGATGCTGAAGGATGCCGGCTTCAAGGTGAAGGAAATAAATATGGAAGCTTACATGGAGGCTCGTACCCTCATTCAGGAGATGTACGACGACTTCCTGGGCTATTACATCCCCGCCCTCAACCACATCAACAATTCTCTGCTTGTTAAGCCCGGTCTGCCCGGCGGTATGATGGGTTCTCTGATGACCGACCTCGAGGACAACCTGAAGAGCCTGAACAAGTGGAAGGTTAAGAACAACCAGCCCGAACTGACAACAGACCAGTTGCTGATAAAACTCTTCGACGAGGTTGCATACGTATGGCCCAAGGTTGGTTACCCCTGTTTGGTAACTCCCTTCAGCCAGTACGTTAAGAATCTGGCTCTGATGAACGTCATCCAGATGGAGAAGGGCAAAGAGCGTTGGAGCATGATAGCCGACAATATCTGGGATATGATTCTTGGCAAGAGCGGTCAGTTGCCTGGTCCCGTTGCTCAGGAATTGGTTGACATGGCCAAGGCAGAAGGTCGCGAGTTTGAGACCAACGATCCTCAGAGCTACTATCCCGACAAGTTGGAAGAGTTCCGTGCCGAGATGCAGGAGAACGGATGGGAGCTTGGTGAGGATGATGAGGAATTGTTTGAGTTGGCTATGCATCCCGAACAGTATCGTGCTTATAAGAGCGGCAAGGCTAAAGCCGACTTCGAGAAGGACCTGGCTGAGCGTAAGGCAAAGAAAAACGCTCCTGCAGCCGGAGCAGAAATGCCAAAGCAGATAAAGGTTAGCGTTAACGGTCAGACCTATGAGGTGAACATTGCATACGGCAACGAAGCACCTGATGCTACCGCAGCATCTTCAGCCGGTGTGGCCGCAACTGTTGGTGAGGGACAGGATCTTCTGGCTCCACTGGAAGGCAAGTTCTACCTAGTCAAGGATAACAGCGAGACTCCAAAGAAAGTAGGTGATCAGGTTGCCGAAGGTGATATCCTCGGATATATCGAGGCTATGAAGACATTCAACGCTATCCGTTCAGACAAGTCAGGTGTCATTACAGCAATCATCCCGGCTTCTGGCGACAGTGTCGAGGAGGATGACGTAATCATGAAGATAGCTTAATTCATTTTCATTAATATAATACATTCTGAGAAATGGAAATGTTTTATGAAATACTGGATAAGTTGTATGCTATGACGGCATTCTCGGCCATTGGCGAGAATCCGCTGTTCATAGTAATGTATCTGCTTGCATTCACATTACTCTACCTGGGTATTGTCAAGAAGTACGAACCCCTTTTGCTCGTGCCCATTGCGTTTGGTGTGCTGATAGCCAACTTTCCGGGAGGCGGTATGGGAGTACTGCAAGCAGATTCCAATGGTATGGTTCCCGTTACCGTTAATGGTGTGACGGAATTGAAGAATATCTATTCGATGCCGTTGCACGAAATTGCCCACGACCTGGGGTTGATGAATTATCTGTATTATGCACTGATCAAGTCAGGTCTTCTGCCGCCTATAATCTTCATGGGTGTAGGTGCACTGACTGACTTTGGGCCTATGCTGCGTAACCTGAAGCTTGCTATCTTTGGTGCAGCAGCTCAGATGGGTATCTTTGCAGTATTGCTTGTTGCTCTCCTATGTGGCTTTACTCCTCAGGAAGCAGGATCGCTTGGTATTATTGGTGGTGCCGATGGGCCTACGGCTATCTTTACTACCATAAAACTGGCCCCGCATCTTCTTGGTCCAATAGCCATTGCTGCATACAGTTATATGGCTCTGGTGCCGGTAATCATTCCTCTGGTTGTAAGGTTTACTTGTTCTGAAAAGGAGCTGCGCATTAATATGAAGGAGCAGGATAAACTCTATCCCGATACACTTCAGATCAAGAATATGCGCGTACTGAAGATAATATTCCCAATAGCAGTAACTACTATCGTGGCAATCTTTGTACCTACAGCTGTCAGCTTGGTTGGTATGCTTATGTTCGGTAACCTGATAAAGGAAATAGGTAATGATACTTTCCGCCTGTTTGATGCTGCAAGCAATGGCATTATGAATGCAGCCACTATCTTCTTAGGTCTGTGTGTCGGTGCAACAATGACGGTGGATGCCTTTATCAACGTACAGACCCTGGGTATTGTAGCAGGTGGTTTCTGTGCCTTCGCACTCAGTATTGCCAGTGGTATCTGCATGGTTAAGGTGTGGAATCTCTTCGCCAGCAAGAAGATCAATCCGCTAATCGGAGCAACAGGTCTCAGCGCCGTTCCTATGGCGAGCCGTGTATGTAACGGCATCAGTACCAGGTATGATGCCAAAAACCATGTGCTGAACTATTGCATGAGCTCAAACATCTCGGGTGTTATCGGTTCTGCTGTAGCAGCAGGTGTCCTAATCTCGTTTCTGGGCTGATAAATGAGCAGGATAGGCTTCTTTACAGGTATATGCTGGAGCATTTCATTCCTGATAACAGCATATAGTCTAGGCAAGCCTGGCATGGGCTTGGCAGGTGAAATAATAGGCTTGATGTCTATTTGGGTAGCAGGGATACAATTGCGTACTCAAAATATTCAGGGAACACGCAGACGTTGGCACAGGTCATTGGCAGTACAACTTCTTGCAGCTGTATTGTGCACATTCGTCCAATATATATTTTTCCGCTATATGGATGGAGGCACATTTGTACAGACAATCCTTGATTTTTATGGCAATCCTGAGAACAAGGCCGTCATCGAGCAGCAATATCCTGGTGTTAACGTACAGGAGGTCCTGAGCGCATTCAGCACAATAGAACTCAGTCAGTTGATAATGAGTTTCCTGATAATGAATTCGCTTATAGCAATATTGCTCAGTATACCGACTATGTTTGTCGCCAGACCAAGGTCTGGCCATAAGACCATGTGAATATGCAACTAAGGGATACATCGTTTGTTGATTTGATGCAGAAACGCATCTGTAATGTGCTTATTATAGCCAATCCGTACGATGCTTTTATGCTTGAAGACGATGGACGTGTGGACGAGAAGATATTCTCGGAATACGCCAAGTTAGGACTTCGATTTCCACCTCGTTTCATACAGGTTTCAAACGAGGTAGAAGCTCGTTCCCAGATGGCAACAGGAAGCATAGACCTTGTTATATGTATGCCTGCAGCAGAGAATAACAATGTCTTCGATATTGCACGCAGTATCAAGGCAGCACATACTGATATTCCTATCGTTGTCCTGACACCGTTCAGTCATGGTATAACCAACCGTATCGAGAACGAAGACCTTTCTGCTTTCGAGTATGTCTTCTGTTGGCTTGGCAATACCGAGCTGCTCTTGTCTATTATCAAGCTAATAGAGGACAAGATGAACCTTGAACATGACATCCGCAGTGCCGGAGTCCAAATGCTTCTGGTTGTCGAGGACAGTATCCGTTTTTACAGCAGTATCCTGCCCAACCTGTACAAATTCGTTCTTCATCAAAGTCTTGCATTTGCTTCCGAGGCCCTGAACTCGACCCTTGAGGCACTGCGTATGCGCGGTCGTCCAAAGATCGTTCTGGCTCGAACTTATGAGGAGGCATGGGGGCTGTACGAGAAATTTGCCGACAATGCACTCGGAGTAATCTCGGATTGCCGCTTTCCTATATACAACGGCAGTCGTCAGGCAGATGAGATGGCTGGATTCAAACTGCTCAGCTGTATTCGTGCACGAGATCCGTATATACCGTTGATTCTTGAGTCAAGCGAGAGCGAGAGAGCTGAGCTTGCCAGTCAGTGCGGTGCCCTGTTCATAGACAAGAATTCCAAGAAGATGGGAGTGGACCTTCGTACACTGATGCGCCGTTTCTTCGGCTTCGGAGATTTTGTTTTCCGTAATCCGGATACGATGGAGGAGGTTGCACGTATCCGTAACCTGAAGGAACTGCAGGACAATATCATGACCCTGCCCTTGGATTCGCTCTCATATCACATACGCCACAACAACGTAAGCCGATGGCTTTCCAGCCGTGCCCTGTTCCCCATTGCCGAGTTCCTAAAGCATATCACATGGGAAACCCTTCAGGACGTCGATGCACATCGTCAGATAATATTTGATGCCATTGTTGCGTACCGCCGGATGAAGAACCGCGGTGTGGTTGCCGTCTTCCAGAAAGACCGTTTCGACCAATACTCCAACTTTACGCGTATCGGAGACGGCTCATTAGGAGGAAAAGGCCGCGGCCTGGCCTTCCTTGACCGTATGATTTCGAAGGAGCGTGAAGGACTGGGAAAACAGTTATATATTCCTAAGACCCTGGTGCTGTGCACAGACATCTTTGACGAGTTCATGGATACGAATGACCTATACGGCATTGCCTTGAGCGACATTGATGACGAGGAAATACTGAAAGCTTTCCTACGTGGTCGTATGCCACAGCGACTGTTGTCCGATCTCGAGGCCTTTATGGATGTAGTGCGTTCGCCGCTGGCAATCCGTTCCAGCTCGCTTCTGGAGGATAGCCACTATCAGCCTTTTGCCGGAATCTACTCTACATACATGATTCCGTATACAGAGGACAAGTACGAGCGTCTCAGTATGCTTGCCAAGTCCATAAAGGCAGTTTATGCCAGTGTATACTACCGTGGCAGTAAGGATTACATGACAGCAACCAGTAATGTTATCGACCAGGAGAAGATGGCAGTAATCCTGCAGGAAGTAGTCGGGCAGCAGTACGGAGACCGCTTCTATCCTACATTCAGCGGTGTTGCACGTAGTGTGAACTATTATCCGATTGGAGACGAGAAGGCCGAGGAGGGAACCGTTTCCCTGGCCATGGGTCTGGGTAAATATATCGTGGATGGCGGAACCAGCCTGCGTGTATGTCCTGCACATCCGCATCAGGTATTGCAGATGAGCGAGATGGATATCGCGCTTCGCGATACGCAGACCAGTTTCTTTGCCTTGGGTCAGAATGATACAGACAAGCCTGACCCACTGGTAGATGATGGTTTCAACCTGATAAAGGTCAGTGTGCGCGATGCCGACAAGGATGGCTCCCTTCAGTGGATATGTTCAACCTATGATCCTGTCGACCAATGTATATATGATGGTTATTACGAGGGTCGTAACAGAAAGATTATCAGTTTCGCAGGGGTTCTGCAGAATGGGGTGTGGCCACTCCCGGATCTGTTACAACTGGTGTTGAAGATGGGTCAGGACGAAATGCAACGCCCTGTTGAAATAGAGTTTGCGTGTAACTTGCATCCGGATAAGACGGGTGAGTTCTATCTCTTGCAGATACGTCCCATGGTAGATAACCGCATGAATCTTAGTGAGAACCTTGCTGTCGTTCCTGACGAACAGTGTCTGCTGCGCAGTCACAATGCCATAGGTCACGGGATATTCTCAGAGATCGAGGATGTCGTGTATGTCAAGACCCTTCCGGATAAGAAGAATCCTGATTACAAATACAGTCCTTCGAATAATCCCCGTATAGCAGACGAGATAGAGCGTATAAACAGGATGTTGCTTACCCAGGATCGCAAGTGTCTGCTTATAGGTCCTGGTCGCTGGGGATCCAGTGATCCCTGGCTTGGCATACCTGTCAAGTGGCAGCAGATCAGCAGTGCACAGGTTATCGTAGAAGCAGGACTAGAAAGTTTTCAGGTCGAACCCAGTCAGGGGACCCATTTCTTCCAGAATCTCACATCACTTGGTGTTGGATACCTGACAATAGATGCTTTCCGTGGAGACGGAAAGTACGACGAGAGTATTTGGTCCGCTTATGATACCATACAGGAAACCGACTATGTACGTCACATACGTCTTCCGAAACCGCTCGTTATCAAGATTGACGGTATGAGCAAGGAAGCAATAGTAAAATAATACACAGATGAAGAATACGGCAATAATTATATTAGCCTTACTTGTATGCCTAGGTGTCGATGCGCGCAAGAAGTCAAGGTCTATCGTTATTCTATATGAGAATGATGTTCATTGCGCAATAGACGGCTATCCGGTACTGGCTGGATTGCGTACACAAGTTGCTGATACAGCAAATGTCGCTGTTGTCAGTAGCGGTGATTTCCTGCAGGGAGGCACGTCGGGTGCCATCTCACGTGGCGAGTATATCACTGAGATTATGCAGACCGTAGGATATGATGCGGTCACACTGGGCAATCATGAATTCGATTATCAGGTTTCGCGTATGGTCGAACTTATTGACAAGTCCCAACTTCCTGTTACCTGTACCAATTTCTTTGAATCTGGTAAGTCAAAACCCTATTATGTACCGTATATAATCAAAAAGATAGGTAAGAAGAAAGTCGCATTTATCGGTACAGTTACTCCAACCACCCTGAGTACTGAACAATATGCATTCTTTGACAAGCAAGGTAATCAGTTGTATGATCTGCGTCCTAACCAGGTATACCAGCTTGTACAGGATGCTGTAGATGCAGCGCGAAGGAAAGGTGCAAAGTATTGTATAGTTCTCAGTCATCTTGGCGAGGATGACAATGATATGCATGTAACGAGTCATGGTTTGGTAGCAGCAACGTCAGGTATTGATGCAGTACTGGACGGACATACCCATAGTGTCATTCCATGTCAGTTGGTCGCAAATAAGCAAGGCAAGATGATACCTGTCAGTCAGACTGGTACAAAGTTTTATTATATAGGACACCTGCTTATAGATGAGAAGGGGCGCGTCAGCACACGCCTGATTCCGATTCGTGATGCTCAGACCAAGGCAATAGAGGCATCTTTCCTGACAAGGACATCAGACATGCGGAATAAGACACAGGTTGCAACTGACAGCATCAATAAACTGGTAGATGAGCAGACTGCTCGTGTTGTATGCCATTCAGATTTCCCCATCAGCATTCTGGATTCAACAGGAACTCAGGTTGTACGATGTCAGGAAACAAATGCCGGTGATCTTGTCTGTGACGCATTCCGTGCAGTTACGGGAGCCCAGATTGCCTTTAACAACGGCGGCGGTATTCGAAACCAGTTATCCGCAGGTGACCTTACGTACGGTGACATAATCAGTCTGCTTCCATTTGACAACTATCTGGAGACAATTGAGGTGACAGGTCAGGATATTCTTGATGTACTGGAAGCATGCTGCCAGTTGCTACCCGAGAGGGATGGTCAGTTCGCACAGGTCAGCGGCATACGTTATACGGTTGATACCAGCAGGCAACCAAGGGTGCAGAGTGTAGAGGTACTTAACGGCAATTATGAACCTATTCAGCTGGACAGAAAATACGTTCTGTGCACAACGGACTATTGCATAGACGGCGGAGGCATGTATGGCAAGCTGAAGGATTGCCGCAAACTCAAGGAGAAGATCATCAGCTATAATGATGCACTCATCAAATATGTAACTGAATACCTGAAAGGAAAAATCCCCGAGATTTACCGTAAACCTCAGGGACGTATAATAATAAGGTAGTTCAGCCGGGCTATCTCAACCTTTGGCCGGTGGTATTGTACTGCCGGCCATTTTTGTATATAACTACACGCCTGTCTTTCAGGAACTTGCCGTTAGGATATCCTTCATTACCCTCATTAGCCACAATATCATTTATTGCAGTAGGACCGTCGTACTTGCTGTCTGTCTGGAATACCAAGGCACAGTTTGCGTCGGATGTGCTGTAGAAACCGATGTTCCTGCCTGCACCTGTTCCACCCCAGGTATTAATGCCTTTGGACGTGTCCGAAGTTAATGTAATGACGTATTCCGAACTTTTACTCGGATGCGAGGCAAGCCTGAACGACTTCGAAGTATTTCCATACGAACTGCTGTAAAGCAAGGTTGTTACGTCACCTTTAGTCGATGTGGCACTCTTTGTGTTCATATATGTCCCGTCTGCACAGTATATCTTGAAGTTGTTGAAATTATCTCCAATGAGTGCGAAGAACTGGCTGTTGTCCAACGCCTCATTTTCGACAGTTGCCAGGTTTACCTTGCCGTTCGCCTGCAGGAAGACATTGCCGTTGGTAAATTTTATCTTGTACCACTTGGGACTTTCCACAGTGCTTGTTTCCGGGGTCACGGTTGTTTTGCTGTCCTGGCGGGGAGTGTATCCTGGCATCCAGTGGTTAGAAAATACATAGTCATTTGCTTCCAGCCACTGAGTGTGTTCAACCAGGCGTGCGCGGAAGCTGGACCAATCCTTGCGGTTCTGTTCCGTCCATCCCGCTTCGGCAATACAAATCAGTCGTGGCAGAGCCAGATATTCCAGATATTCGGGAGTACCCACATGCTCTGTCCAGAAAGTTCCCTGTACACCCTTCACAAGAGCCTCCTGGTCATCTGTAAGTCCACTCGGCATTGGTACCAGGCTATAGCACCCTTCAACACTGTCGTCACCGTCACCGGCTCCCGTAGGCTCACCATAGTCTGTACACTGCCTGCGGTTTATATAATAGCTCTGGTTGCCACGGTTGTATTCGGTAACAATTGCAGGAAGCCCCATGCTTACCGCTTTGCGAACACCGGATTCACACGGGCTCCAGCACATAATTGTAGCACCGGTTTCCTTCATTATGTCCAGATCTGCACCACTTGCGGTAACACTCTCGTTCCAGCAGAACAGTTTCTTGCCCTTAGTGGTGACAAAATCACTTATCTGTTTTATGAAGCGCGTCTGCAGTTGCCTGTAGCTGGTAAAGCCCTCGGCAGTGTAAAGTGCCTGACACTGGGCGTTGCTCTGCCATTGTGTAACGGGACACTCGTCACCTCCGATGTGTATGTAGGGGTAGGGGAATATGTCGCACAATTCACCCAGAATATTTTTCGTAAACTGTACGGCGTTGTCATCTGCAACATTCAGCACATTGCTGCTTATACCACCACTTGTCCATACCGTAGGTGGGTTACCTGGGTTACAGCTGTATTCGGGGTAGGCTGCCAATGCAGCGACAAAGTGTCCGGGCATGTCAATCTCCGGTAGTATGTCGATGTGGCGCTCTGCCGCGTATGCAACAACATCCCTCATCTCCTCCTGGGTATAGAAGTACGGTCCGTATGGTTTGCCGGTAAAGCCTCCTACGCCCGTCCAGTAAGTCCATCCATTTTCAATAACTTTTGTGATCGGGGTCTCGTAACTGTCGCTACGCTGGGCACCTATGGTCGTCAGCTTGGGATATTGCTTTATCTCGGCACGCCACCCTTGGTCATCTGTCAAATGCCAGTGGAACACGTTCATCTTGTATCTCGCCATTACATCCAGCATCTTCTTGACTTCCTCCACGGTAAAGAAATGTCGGCTTACATCCAGCATAAAACCACGGTACTGGAACCTGGGCTTGTCCTCGATGCGAAGCAACGGGAGAGCATCTACAAACTGTTCACTTAACTGCTCCAGTGAGAGCATGGCATAGTACTTGCCCCTGTCAGTCGAAGACTTTACAGTTATGCCATCTGCGGTTATATCCAGAACGTAGGCCTCTGCATCCAGGGACTCGTCTGTGCTGAAGCTGATATCATCCTTCTTCCATCCGGACAGAGTGCCATCACCGTTCACACTGACTGATGCAGGTACGGGAATGATATTGGTATTGTAAGTGGTTTCCTGTTTTATCTTATATATGTAGAATGTGGACCAGTTGCCGTTTCCAGTGGCATACTTCACTGTCTTGTACCCACTGGTATTCGTGTTCAGGTAGTATTTGCTGCCAGATGTAAAGGTCATCCAGTACGAACGTGTTTCGTCGGCATTTGCAGCAGTATTGTTCACCTTTGAAGTAATTTTCTCGGGAGTGAAGACCTTTGCTCCGGATTCACTTGATGTGCGTGCAAACGTGCTTCCCGTGCCACCAAGGAATTCACCGCTCTTCACGTTCTTCAGCTTTATGCCGCTGCCAAACTTGATTACCTCAAACACCGTTCCGCCGTCACTCTGGAACGTGGAACTGTTATTTCCGTCACTCAAGTAGAACTGTGCCGTAGTACTGTTTACATACAAGGCAATCCTCAGCCCGCCGGCAAGAAGTTCTTCCCTCGTTATGCTTTCGTCACTTATGGAAAACAGTGTCGTCTGCTGTCCAAGTGAATTCAGGGCATATACGCAAATGGAAATTAGAAGCAGTAATTTCTTCATAATACTTTATTTTCTTGGTTCATAACCCTTCATCCAGTGGCGCGAGTATATATACTTGTTCTCATCAAGCCACCTTGTCTGTTTCATCAGGCGATTCCGGAAACTCTCCCAGTTCTTCTGTGATGGTGCAGTCCATCCTGCCTCGGCTATACATATCAGTTTTGGCAGTGTCAGGTATTCCAGATAGTCATTGCTGCTCACCCACTCGGTCCAGAATGTAGCCTGTACACCATTAACCTGTTTCAGCTGGTTTTCGTTCAGCCCATCGGGAAGTGGATTGTAGGTATATGTCTTCTCCACAGTATCATCACCAGCACCAGCACCGGTGGGTTCTCCCTTTTCTGCACTTGGACGACGGTTTATGTAATAGCTGCCGTCCGAGGCGTGAATCTCGCTCAGCACAACATTCAGCCCCATGCCGATAGCCTTCTTTGCGGCTGCTTTCGATCCGACCCAGCAGAATATCGTGGCCCCCGTCTGTTTGATAAGTTCCAGGTCGGCACCTTCGGCCGAGACGCTTTCGTTCCAGCAGATAATCTTCTTGCCCCTCTTCTGTATATGGTCGCTTATTTCCTTTATGAAATCAGACTGCAGGGCGCGCACGTGCTTCAACCCCAGTCTCCTGCATTTCTCCTGGCACATGGCATTTTTCTCCCATGCACTGGTCGGACATTCGTCACCACCAATATGGATGTAGGGGTAGGGGAATATATCACATAACTCATCCAATATATCCTTTGCGAAGTTGATTGCCGCCTGGTTCCCTACATTCAGGACATCATCATTCACACCCCATCGCTCTGTCCATACCTTGTGTTCTGCATCCGGAGTACAGCTGAATTCGGGATATGCTGCCATCGCGGCCTTGAAATGACCAGGCATGTCAACCTCGGGTAGCACGTCAATATGACGTTCTGCACAGTAATGTACAATATCCCTCATTTCATCCTGAGTATAGTAGTAGGGTCCATACTGCCTGCCAGTGTATGCAGTTGTACCGGTGTAGTATTTCTGTGTTTCAGTCGTATTCAGTGAATCCAGGTGGAAATCCGTATCCCAGCTGTTTGAACGAACCGAACCCACTGTAGTCAGCTTAGGCCATTTCTTAATCTCTGCCCTCCATCCGTGATCGTCGGTCAGATGCCAGTGAAATACATTCATCTTGAACCTGGCCATAACGTTAATCAGTTTCTTCAGTTCCTCGACAGAAAAGAAATGACGGCTTACATCCAGCATGAAACCGCGGTATGCGTATTGGGGATGGTCCTCGATATGCATACATGCAATGCTGCCGTCCATACAATCCTCAACCAGTTGTTCCAGAGTCTGCTCAGCATAGTATTTCCCCTTATCCGTAGCAGATGTGACTGTCACACCTTTTTTCGAGATGTCCAGCCGGTATGCCTCGCTGTCCATCCCTGTATCAGTAACGTACCTGACATTCTTCAGCTTCTTGACCTTGACGGAACCCTCGCATGCCATCATCTTCTGCGGCATGGGAATTACACACTGTGCAAGCGATGAGACATACGGAAGACAAAATAAAAGAAGAATTAACAGAAACTTGTCCATACTGTATCTTGTTAGATGTTTATCTTTTTGTATAGGCCCTCAACCCATAGGCGGATATAACCACAAAACATATCAGCGGCAGGCAGAAGGAGGCGTTCACGGCAGGCAGGAACCCTACAGTCCCCATATCAATAATCATCCCCTGTAGCGGAGGCATCAGCGCTCCGCCTACAATCGCCATGACCAGGAATGCAGCTCCCAGGGTTGTATCATTGCCAACCCCCTCAAGTGCAACACCGTATATCGTCGGGAACATAAGTGACATGAAGGCCGACGTTGCAACCAGGCAATACAGTCCTGCCTGTCCTACTATGAATATAGTCCCTAAAGTAGTACATATTCCCCCGATGCCGAAAATCATCAGCAGCATACGGCTGTTGATGTATTTCATCAGCAAGGTACATACAAAACGCGAGCACAGGAACATCGACATCGCACAGATGTTGTACATCTGCGCAGTAGCCTTGTTTATGCCCAGGTTGTCGGCATACTGGATGATGAAAGTCCAGCACATAATCTGAGCGGCAACGTAGAATACCTGTGTAATAACCCCCTCGCGATACAGATGGTTATGCCACAACCGTCTGAGGGATTCGCCTATTTCAGGCTCCTCCTTCTTTTCAGTCATGTTGTCCGGCTCCTGCCTTACGAAGACAGCAATGATTACAAACATCACTACCACTATGCATCCCAGTATCACGTATGGATTACGTATTATAGCCAGATCATGCAGGCGTATGGCCGCCTTTGCCGTCTCGGACAGGTTGCTGAACCCCGTCTCGCGTACGGCAGGACTGTCACTTTCCAGTGAAGCAAGTACAATGTTACTGGCAACGAACATGCCGCACAGCGAACCCATGGGGTTGAAGGCCTGAGACAGGTTCAGGCGGCGTGTTGCTGTCTTTGAGTTGCCCAGCGACAGGATGAAAGGATTGGCAGTGGTTTCCAGAAACGCCAGTCCGAAAGTCAGTATATACAGGGAGATGCAGAAGTAGCTGAATTCCTGAAACTCAGCAGCAGGAATGAACAGGAACGCCCCTATGGCATACAGGGCCAACCCCAGCAATATACCTTTCTTGTACGAATATTTCCTGACGAACAATGCCGCAGGAATCGCCATGGTGGCGTACCCTCCGTAGAAGGCAAACTGCACCATCGATGCCTTTGTCGCAGAAATTTCCATCACCGTCTGGAACGCAGCCACCATGGGATTGGTAATATCATTGGCAAATCCCCACAGCGCAAAAAGCGTGGTAACCAGAATGAAGGTCACGAGATATTTCCTCTCAACCAGTATTTCCTTATTATTTCCCACTATTATGAATTAAGAATTATGAATTATAAATTAAGTATCAGCCCTCATCTGCACCATAATATTCCCCATGCCGGTTGCCTCCACCGGCCCGGCAATGACCTCCAGTCCGGTAGCCTCGGCGGTCAGGCGGTTCAGCAGGTCATTCTTGCAGCCACCGCCTATGATGTTAATCCTGGTAATGGGGTGGGGCAGCAGACGGTTGAATTCCCTTATGCCTCGGGCATATCTTTGCGCAAGGCTCTGGAAAACCACTCGCACATGCTCACCCACGCCACATGGAGCCTTCAGGTTATTCTTATGGCAATATTTGGCAATCGCCTTTTCCATGCTGTCAGGGTTGGCAAAAATAGGATCATCTACATCAACCACGGTATCTGTCTCTGCCGCTTCTGCAGCAGGCAGAGCCACGTCGAAGCCAACTTCATTTCCGCGCTCCTTCCATTCCGCCATAAGGCGCTGCAGGAACCACAGCCCGGTAATGTTCTGCAGGAAGTTGATCCTGCCGCCCACAGCACCTTCGTTCGAACATCCTGCCAGGCGTGCCTCCTCTGTCAGAACAGGCTCGTCCAGCGTAACACCCAGCAAGGACCACGTCCCGCTACTCAGGAATGCATACCCGTCAGGTACTACGTACGATGCACTTTGCGTATCATGACTGGCTACGGCAACAACCTTTACATCCGGGGACAGATTCACTTCCCTCGCAACCTCGGACATCAGCGTTCCGCGCACTGTGCCAGGCATAATTATCGGAGGGAACATCTCTCTGCGAAGTCCCAATTCGTCAATCAAATGCAAGTTCCATGAGCGTGAACGCGCATCCAGCAGTTCGGATGTAGATGCTATCGAATATTCACAGTTAGCCTGTCCCGTCAGGAAGAAACTGAACAGGTCCGGCATGAACAGCAAGTGTGCCGCAGTCTCCAGAATCGGTGACCCCTCATCCCGCATCGCAATCAACTGGTATATCGAGTTTATATCCATCATCTGGATACCGGCCTTCGCATAATGGGCCTTAGCATCATGCTCCTCCTGGAACTTCCTGCACAATCCGGCAGTACGTTCATCACGATAGCATACAGGCAACCCCAACAGGTTCCCCCGCGCATCCACAAAGCCGAAGTCCACACCCCATGTGTCAATACCTATGCTCCTGATATTCAAGTCTCCGCGCTGTGCTGCCTTGCGGATGCCGGTTTTCATGTCCTCGAACAGCGAGGGGAAGTCCCAGTACAGGTGCCTGCCTATGCGCACCTGACGGTTACGGAAGCGGTAGATTTCCTCCAGTTGCAGTTCACCGCCCTCCATATATCCGGCCAGCACCCTGCCGGAGCCGCCGCCAAAGTCAGCTGCAAGATACGTATCCTTCATATTACAGTTTCAGACCATCCTTTGTCGTATAACCCAGGTAATGCATCTCAATCTCATCCAGTTCCTCTTCCGTGAACACATCCGGCTCCTTGCCGGCCTGCATGGCCTGATATACTATGCGGCAACCCATCTCAAAGAACATCGCACGCTGGAACACATCGTCAAAGTCCCTGCCGCATACAACCTGTCCGTGCTTGGCCAACTGTATTGCATTGCGGTTCTTCATCGCCTCGACGACAGCCTCCGCCAACTCCGGTGTGCCGGGCAGCCTGAATGGAATTACAGGAATCACGCGACCTACGTGCAAAGGCATCTCGGCCGTAACATTGATGTTAGTTGCGCGATCCTTGGTACAAGCCAGCAGCGTGGCGTATGGACTCTGGAAATGCAGCACGACATTCACATCAGGGCGGTTACGCATTATCCCCAGGTGGAATACGCTCTCCATCGAAGGCTTCACGCCGTTCATAACCTCGCCCGTCCCTATTCTGCAGACACTGACATTGTCCGGCTTCAGTTCGGGAATCCAGCTTCCTGTACCGCTCACCAGAGCCACCTCCCCTATTCTCCAGCTCAGATTACCGCTGGAACATATCGTCAGTCCTGCCTCACCTGCACGGTGTGCCTGACGTACAAACTCCTCTAACTGATATTTCCCGACCATAACCGATTATGAATTATGATTATGCATTATATATACATTATTTATACAAAGGTCCGTATGCAGCACATGCACGATAGTCGGCACCTTCCTTGTCCATGCCAAAAGCATTCCATGCAGCAGGACGGAATATGTCATCCTCGTCCACATTATGCATAGACACCGGAATACGCAGCATAGAGCACAGCGTAATCAGGTCTGCACCGATATGTCCATAGCTTATAGCCCCATGGTTGGCACCCCAGTTGTTCATTACATCGTATGCAGTCTTGAAGGCACCCCTGCCAGTCACACGCGGAGCAAACCAAGTGCAGGGCCATGTATAGTCGGTACGCTTCCACAACTTGTCCGAAACCTCGTCTGGCAGGTTCACCGTCCAGCCCTCGGCAATCTGCAGGGCAGGGCCCAACCCCTTGATAAGGTTCAGGCGAATCATCGTAACAGGCATCTCGGCACGCGTCAGGTAGCGTGAGGAATAGCCGCCGCCACGGAAATACCCGTTGTCCGCAGCACACCACTCCGTAGCCTCCGTCATCTTCTTGATATCCTCCTCCGTAACATCATACCACTTCTTCATGACACCCTTGCCGTCGGCATCCACACATTCGCCGCATGCATCCAGACAGGCGGCACCCGAGTTGATAAGGTGCAGGAATCCGCCAGCCTCGGCAGCGACACCCTCCACATCATATCCCGTTGCCCTCTTTACGGCATCTGGGCTCCAGTATGTGCGCACGTCAGCAAAAATCTGCGCACGGTTTGTCAACAACTTCATAAACAACATGCCAATACCGTTCAGCACATCATTCTCAGTTGCCAGGATATATGGCTCACGGGCACCGCTCCAGTCAAATGACGAGTTCAGAAGAGCCTCAGAGAAATCACCGTTAGGATAGAAATCCGTCCACTGACGCTGTCCCTGGAAACCGGCCGCTATGGCATTGTGGCCGACCATTTCCTCCTCGCAGCCCCTTGGCAGGTTCTTGTTGCCGCACATCAGGTCCTTGATTATGACCATCATCTTTACGACAAACTCCCAGTCCTTCTCCTTCTGCTCAGGCGACTTCCTGATGTAGTCAGGATTCTTGTCCCAACCCTCCTTGCAATGCTCCTTGGTCCAGGCAAGAGCCTTCTCATATTCGGCATGGTCATATATCTCCTCCGTCATGCGGCGTATTATTTCGACCTCGTCAACCGACTCGACACGCATTCCCAGATACTCCTCGATAAAGGATGGGTCTATGATACTGCCGCCGATACCCATGCAAATGGAACCTATCTGCAGATAACTCTTGCCGCGCATTGTCGCTGCAGCCACGGCAGCACGTCCAAAGCGCAGCAGTTTCTCCTTGACATCCCCGGGAATCTCTGTAGCGTCAGCCTCCTGCACGTCGCGGCCGTAGATACCGAATGCGGGACGCCCCTTCTGTGCATGAGTCGCCAGGACCGAGGCAAGATACACCGCCCCCGGACGCTCGGTACCGTTGAATCCCCACACACCCTTTATTGTCATGGGGTCAATGTCCATGGTCTCACTCCCATAGCACCAGCATGGCGTAACAGTCAGCGTTATGTCCACACCCTCGCGCTTGAATTTCTCAGCACAGGCAGCACTCTCGCCCACACGTCCTATAGTCGTGTCGGCCACTATCACCTTCACCGGTTCACCGTTCGAGTAGCGCAAGTTCTCCTCGAACAGCTTCTTGGCACTCATTGCCATGCCCATGGTCTGCTCTTCCAGCGATTCGCGAACCTTTAATGCACCGCGACGGCCATCAATTGTAGGACGGATACCAATCACAGGGTATGCACCCACCAGTCTGTTACTTGTTTCCATAAATTATACTGTTATTTGGTTTTAATGCATCAATTCCCTACAAAGGTAGTATTTTTTTTTGTAAATGCAAATAATCCCCGCCGTTATGCTTACAGAAAGGCAAATGGCTGGAAGCATAGCCTCCAGCCATTGTCGTATCATCAGGTTTTTATTACCTTGCTACTTGATCTCTGTACCATTCATGTTGTAAGCCTTTCCAGCCTTGACAACAACGATCTGGCCCTTGACCATGTACTTACCGTCAGCCTTTGTCTTAGCCTCTGTAGCAATGCTGCTGATACCTGTAGCATCGTCAACAGGAGCAAAGCCGATGAATGTACGTGACTGATTTGGCTCGGGAACATCACTCTCTTTAAGGTAGCAACGGTTACGTGCAAGAGTGAAGCCCTCACCTTCTACCTTGTACCAGCCAACAACATCCTCCTGCTTCTGCAGCAGATAGTCACCTATAGATACATTCATTGTAGCACCTGTTGTATTACCAGTGTAGCAAGAAGAAACTGCAGCAGCGTTTGGCTGAGGATCCATCGGTTCCATATTTGTTGCGAATGGCTCGCCCTCAACAAGTTCAAGAACAACACCTGTGCTTGCAGGAATATAACCCTCGGTCAACTCGTTCATACGGATCCAACCCTGCTGCATCTCACCTGTGTAAGCCTTGACACCTGTTGGAATTTCAACAGCGAATGGAGCATAGAATGTAGCCCAGCCTGCATCGGTGATACGCATCCTGGCTGTCGGATCTACGGGTTCATCCGCAATTTCCAGAGTAAACTCATTCATTGAATAGTTACCAAACTGGGATGTACCGACTGTTGTGGCGGTTTGGCCTACTGACCAGAAAGGATATACCCCCGTATCGCTCTTGATGGAATATTTCCCATAGCTGTTGGGGGTCTCTGTTGGGGCAAATGTAAATACATTCCACTCGCTTTCGGTCAACGATGCAGAGTTTACATCCTTAACTCCGAGACCGTTCAGTATATTGACAAAATGACCATTCTCGTCATAATAGATTACACTGCTGTTGTCTGCAGTTCCCGTAAGCGTAAGAGGACTGCCTTCGTCAGTAATGGCAACATACTTGTTGGCACTTGTGCTATAGATACGCAGATATGTTCCCTTGGCAGGCATATTCATTGTAAAGGTAATCAACTTGCTGTTAAGTGCAGTCACGGCGTCAAAAATCTCCTGAGTCGTTTTGTCTGTTATTCCTGACTGGAAATCCTGAGCTACTGTAATAGCATCGTCCAATTCTGCCTTTGTGCTTGAATAAACATATTGATTCAGACCTGTTCCCTCCTCATGGTTGGCACAATCGGCAGAGTTTGCTATGGCATGGTCAATTGCAGACGTCAGTTGCTCCAGAGCAACAGGGCGTTTGTCATAGGTGTACAGCCTTACACTCTTAAGTCCGAAGAAACTGCCGGCATTACTTGTGCCCTTTGAGACCTTCAGAGTTATAGTGATGTTGCCGTTGCCGTCAGCCGTGTAGGTTGCAGGATATGTACTATAAAGACTGTGTATGTCATGGATAATATTACCGTCACCTTGCGTCGCATTATAAGCGATATCAGCATCTGTCATGGAAGCAAATGATTCACCGTTTTCTGCCAGTACAAGATTGACATTGCGTACCGTTTTTGTATCCTGTGATCCACCACCGCTATTGTAGGCATAGATATCCATGTCAATAGCATCAAATGTAAACGATTCGGGCACACCTGTTACAGTGAATGTGAATGTAAACAATGTTTCCGTAGTCGTGTTGCAGTTAATGCTTGGAGTAAGATGCGCTACATTTGTGTTTGTCTGGTAATTTTTAGTACAGCTTACGATACCTTCAATACCGGGATAAACAAGACTCTGCTGATTCTTTACCGTAGCTGTAGCTGCAGAACTGCTTGTACGGTTAAATGTCATAATCAGTTCCGTAGGCTCCTCGGGTTCTGCAGAAGGATCGTAGTTGTAGGATGTCTCGTCCATAATCCACCAGGAATTACCATTTGCACCCTGTGCCGCTGCATAGAGTTTTGGACCAGTATCTGCACAGTTTATGCCTACTGCAGATGTCGCATCGGGGCTAATCCTGACAGTATTTGCGAAGTTTCCTGTACCTGTTGACACCACAACATACCATAATTGCTTGTTATCAGAAAGAGATACAGCAGCATTAGTGTTGTCGCTCTCACGTGTCAGGAACTTACCTGATTCTACACTTTTGATGTAGTAGGCACCAGCTGTTTCTGATTCTTGAAAGATAAACTTAGTAGCACTTGTAGAATACGTACTGAGTGAACCATTGCTGTCCTGCCACATCTTACCCTTGTTAGAACCTGCCTGACAACAGGTAAAGGTGTACTCATAACGGGTAGTGGCATCATCGGCTGTTGTCTGTACAGACGTAACCTGTTCTGCCCACGCGCTGCTGACGCTTAGCATCAGCATTGCTAAAAGGAAGTAAATCTTTTTCATGATGTGATTATTTTAGTTATGGTTTTAAATTCCAATCACAAAAATACAAAATTTATATTAAAGTTGTATGCATTTACAGGGAAAAAAATAATTGATAGGACATATTAGCTGAAAAACAAATGATATTTTTCTTCTTCGGCCACACTCGATTGACTATTCCGAGACTTGGAATATATATTCCGAGATTAGGAATTATAATTCTGCGACCTGGAATAATTATTCTATGTCTTGGAATATAAAATTCTATATGAAGAATTTGGAAATTTGTCATGGAGGTTGTAACTTTGCAGCATTATCAAACGAAAAAGTATATAGGACTATGGCAAAGTATATCAAAAAGGAAATGGCGGACATGCGTCAGAATGGCGTGAACCGGGTGTGTTACAGGCTAAAGTCGAACGGGACGGTGGAGCTGGAGGAACTGGCTCGGGATTGTGCGCGGGGTACGACGTTTGCCGAGGGGGAGATCAAGGGCGTGGTGATGACGCTCCTGGATGGGATGGTGAGGAATATGACGAGGGGTTTCAGTGTGCACATCGACGGATTGGGGACGCTGACGCCTAAGATCGGGCTGCGTGAGGATGCGGAGCCGGAGGTGCTGGACGGTGAGGGACCGAATCGGAATGCGCAGAGCCTGCATGTGACGGGGGTGTGTTTCAGGGCGGACAAGAGGCTGGTGAGGAGGCTGGACAGCAGGTGCAAGCTGGAGAAAGGGTCAGTGTCGCGGATCAGGAAGTCGAAATATACCGTGGAGCAGCGGCTGGAGATGGCGAAGAGGTTTTTGCAGGAGCATACGGTGATGCGGCTGGGCGACTACTACCGTATGGTGGGGCTGTCGCGGACGACGGCTTCGCTGGAGCTGAGGAAATGGGATGCTGATCCTGAGTCGGGAATTAAGTCGAAGGGAAGTTACTCGGCCAAGGTGTATGTGCTGAGGAAATAAGCAAACAGCAAACTATGACGCGCGGCGGTGTCAGCGCCAGCCTTCCAGTTTGTCCTGGATGTCGGGCAGGGTGGATTTGCTGAAGGAGGGGTCTTTGCCCTCGCGGATTTGTTCCTGGTAGTCGTTCAGCAGGCGGAATGCATGGCGCGACAGTGCTACGACGGCGATGAGGTTGAGTATAACCATAAGTGCCATTGCCAGGTCTACCAGGCAGAATGCTTCTCCCAGGGTTACGTATCCGCTTATCAGGACAACGCCGGCGGTTAGGCACTGGAAAACCCGTATGGCCCACTTCTTGTCCGTTATGAACCGCACATTGCTCTCTCCGTAGAAATAGTTGGCTACAACCGTGCTGTATGCAAACAGGAAGATGCTGACTGTCAGGTAAACGGAACCGAACTGTCCTACGTGGAAATCCATGGCCTTGGCAGTCAGTACTATGCCGTCGTCATTGCCAGTGTACAGACCGCTAAGTATAATGATAAATGCAGTGCATGTGCATATCAGCAATGTGTCCACGTAAACGCCTACAGACTGCATCAGGCCCTGTTTTACCGGATGTGAAATAGTTGCTGTTGCTGCAGCATTGGGTGCACTGCCTTCGCCCGCCTCGTTGCTGAACAGTCCCCGCTTTACTCCCTGCATGATTACGGCGCCAAACAGACCGCCTGCTACAGGCTTGGCTCCAATGGCACTTTGGAATATGAGTGAAAGCATTGCGGGAATCCTGTCATAGTTAACAGCTATTATATAGAGTGCAAGAATCAGGTATCCGACAGCCATTATGGGTACTATGATTGCCGAGAAGCGTGCAATGCGCTGTATGCCTCCGATGATGATCAGCGTCGTTGCAAGCATCAATGCCCAGGCGATATGGCTTTCTTCAATACCCATTGCGTGGTTAAGGGCACCGCATATTGTGTTGCATTGGACTATCTGGTTTGCGAGGCCGAATCCGTATATCATGAAGATGGCAAAGACTATTCCCATCCATCTCTTTCCCATGCCGTATTGCATATAGTATGCCGGTCCCCCGTAGAACGCGTCTTCGCCCTTGCGCTTGTAAAGCTGGGCAAGGGTACTTTCCATGAATGCGGTTGCCGAGCCCAATAGAGCCATTATCCACATCCAGAAGACTGCACCGGGTCCACCTATGAATATTGCACTGGCCACACCTGCCAGATTACCGGTACCTACACGGCTGGACAAGGATACGGCAAATGCCTGGAAACTGCTTATTTCCTTTCCGTGGTTATGCATCGTGGACTGGCCCTCGTGCTTTTTCTTCCCTGGGGACAGGGACCACAGGCGAAACTGTACACCACGTGTCCTGACGGTGAAATACAGGGCGCAACCTACCAGCATGGTTACCACTATATAGGTCCAGAGAAATGACTGTATCTGGTCTATGTAATGTAAAACGTCGTTTATCATAAAGGCAAAAGTACACAAAATATTGCATATCTGCAAAAGATTGTATAATTTTGCATTTGATAATAAAAAATAGGCATGTATTACATAAAGAAACGCATCGAGGTGTCGGGAAGCCACCACCTCACTTTGGATTACGAAAGCAAATGTGCAGGCCTGCACGGCCATAACTGGTATATAACTGTTTTCTGCAAGAACGATGTCCTTAATGCAAATGGCATGGTGATAGATTTTGCAGACATCAAGCGCCTGGTCAAGGACAAGATGGATCATAAGAATCTGAACGAGATGTTTGACTTCAATCCTACTGCCGAGAATATTGCCCGCTGGATTTGTGACAACGTTCCATTCTGTTATCGTGTAGAGGTTGAGGAGAATTTCGGGAATACTGCAATTTACGAGAAGGACTGAATGAAGGTAAACGAGATTTTCTATTCCCTGCAGGGTGAGGGACGCTGGACAGGTACACCCAGTGTCTTTGTACGCTTCAGCGGTTGCAACCTTAACTGCAGTTTCTGTGATACGGACCATGCCGATGGAAACGAGATGACCGCCCGGCAGATTGTGGATCGTGTGAGGGATGCCTTTTCCAGCCTGTCGCTTTTCGCTCAGGTCATGAATGGCATTCATGTCGTGCTTACCGGAGGCGAACCTTCGTTGCAGGTTACAGACGAATTGATATGTCTCCTGCACAAAGAAGGGTGGTTCGTGCAGATAGAGACAAATGGTACTCGTCAGTTGCCTGCCGGTATCGACTGGGTTACGTGTTCGCCCAAGGAAGGCACTGCGCTGCAGCTGGATAACGTGGATGAACTGAAGGTTGTCTATGACGGCAAGATGGATATTGCCCAATACGAGGGTTTCCGTGCCCAGGTCTTTTCGCTACAGCCAATGGATACCGGCGATCCGGACGCCAATCGTCTGATAACCGAGCAGACTGTCCTGTACTGCAAGGAACATCCGCAATGGCATTTGAGCCTCCAGACACATAAATTGATAGGTATACGTTGAAGAATCTCTTGTCTTTTCTATTATTCCTGGTGCTCCTGGGCTCATGCTCAGGACGTACGGAACGTGGCCTCACTACAGGTGATACAATACATTTTCGCTATGCACGGTTATTGACAGTTGTGCAGAATGGCAATGAAGTCGAGATAACTGTCAAGAATCCATGGCAGAGGAGTTCTGCAAACTTCCCGGATACTTCCATCCTGCGTAGGATAAGGTTGCAGATACCGGTGAGGAATGCCGGTGTATATTCTATCGTTCATGCAGCATTGATGCGCGAACTGAACAGTGTTGATGCAGTTGGTGGTATATGCGACGTGCAGTATCTGACTGATTCGTTGATACTGGCTGGTGTACACAATGGCAGTATCGTGGATATGGGCAGTAGCATGCAGCCCAGTATAGAGCATATCATCAAACTTGGTCCCGATGTTCTGCTAAGTTCGCCATACGAGGGACAGCAGATGAATGACAAACTGGAAAAATTGGGAATCCCCATTCTGGAATGTGCTGATTACATGGAAGTCTTCCCATTGGCCCGTGCCGAATGGATACGTCTGTTCGGCATCCTGTTGGGAAAGCAGGAGATGGCAGACAGCATCTTTGCATCCGTCGAGTCGCGGTATAATTCGCTAAGGCAAAAGGCTGCAGAGGCGAAGACACATCCTACGTTGTTGGCCGAGCGCCCGTATCAGGGTATATGGAATGTTCCATGTTCCGGTTCAACGACGGCCAGGCTTTATGCCGATGCAGGAGCAAGGTATCTGTTCGCGGATTTGGAGGGAACGGGGGTGAAGCCATTGAGCATAGAGCAGATATTGGATCGTGCCATAGGCGCCGATTTTTGGCTTATCAAGAGTTTCGGACCACTTACACGTCAGCAGATAGATGCCGATTTCCCGGCACTGAAACCTATAAGGGCCAGCCTGCTGGTATGTAACAGCTCGTCCAGCGAATATTTTCAGGAGATACCGTTTCATCCCGATCTTTTGCTCGAGAATCTGGTCGCAATCCTGCATCCGGAATTAGGTATCAAGGCACAAAAAAGCTATTTTGCCATTAACCCTTAACCCTTTAACCTTTTAACCCTTTAACCTTTTAACCTTTTAACCATTACCCCCTCTTAAGTATCACCCACAATATCACTGGAACACCGAATAGCGGCGTTATAGTGTTTATGGGTAGGGTAGTGGACGATGGAAGTGTGCACAGCTGATTACATACAAGGCATATACATGCACCCAGCAACATGGTTGTTGGCATCAGGGTGCGGTGTGTGGCTGTGCGGCACAGCATACGTGCAATGTGCGGGGTAGCCAGTCCAATGAACGATATGGGGCCGCAGAATGCCGTGGATGTTGCCGTGATAAGTCCGGCTATCAGGAATAGTCTGCGGTTCATGTGCTGAGTATTTACGCCCAGGTTCTGTGCGTATGCATCTCCCAGCAGTATGGCATCCAGCGGTTTGATGTGCAGTATGGACAATACAAGACATATTGACATCAGGCCGGCAAAGACGGGAAGCCGCTCAATTGTAACTCCTGTAAAACCTCCCATTCCCCAGAATGTATAGGCTTGAAGACCATGTTCTGTCGTGTGGAACTGCAGCAACGAGATGAAACTGCTGGTAATATAGGATATCATCACACCTGTAACAAGAAGCATTACGGGGTTCTTGAGCAATGTGGACAGCGAGGCAATAATTGTCATTATGACCATGGCGCCTGCCATTGCGGCAAGTATGACAAGAAAGTAGCCTCCCAGCGTTGTTCCCATCAGAGTAATTGTTCCGCCTGCAAACATCATGACAATGGCAACAGCCATATTGGCTCCGCTGTCAATGCCCAGTATTGAAGGTCCTGCCAGTGGATTCAGGAATGCCGTCTGCAGCAGAAGACCTGCTGTCGCCAGTCCTGCTCCGCAGAGCAATGCTGTAAGCATCTGCGGCAGGCGGCTCTGCAGGATTATATATGACCAGGATGGGTTGGTGGCACTATCCTGTCCCGACAGTATATGCAATGTTTCCGAGAACGGTATGTCCACCGAGCCTACAAAGATATTTGTGAGACACAGTACGATAAGCAGTATGGTAAGCAAAGTCTGTTTCATAGGTATTGCGCACTGTCGCCCAGAAATGTTGCTATGTCGCCGGAGCCGGTCAGTTCCTGTGCTGTGCCGGTATGCATGCTCCCGTCCGTATTCATAAGCCACAGCGTATCTGCCGTTTTCAGCGCGAGAGATACGTCGTGTGTCGAGAGCAGTATGGTTTTGCCATGATTGTGAGCCAGATTCCGCATCATCAGCATCAGGCTGACCTTGCTGGGAAAGTCCAGAAAAGCCGAGGGTTCGTCGAGCAGTATTACGGGGGTCTGTTGTGCCAGGGCTTTTGCTATCATTACCTTTTGTGCTTCACCGTCACTGAGTGATGTCATATTGCGGTTCCTGAACGGTAATGTTTGTGTGGTGCGCATAGCTTCCTGGATAATCTCATCGTCTTGTGCCGTGAGTTTACCGAAATATCCTGTATACGGATGCCTGCCCATAGCGACGACGTCCCATGCACGCAGTTGTGCAACATCAATACGGCTGGTAAGTACAATGCTTAGTGTACGGCTGTCAGTTCTGGTTACTGAGCCGTAAAGGGGCATCTGTGCTCCCGAGATTGTACGTAACAATGTACTTTTGCCGGAGCCGTTAGGTCCTAATAGGCAAGTAAGGCGGCCTTCCTGCAATTCTGCATTCAGGCCGCGTGATACTGTTTTATGTCCGTAACCCGTAGTGAGATTGTCTAATATCAGGTTCATTCTGAATCCTGTTGAGATTTACTCGTAGCGACGGCAGTATTTATATCCCAGTTTGTCGTATATCTTCTGCATTGTGCCCAGACGCTTCTTGAAGTCCTCATAGTCCTTCTTCTCAGGCTCTAACCACTGTATCTCGCTCAATGCAGTCAGACGTGGAAGCATCATGTACTGTACGTGCTCGGGGCTTACGATATATTCGGTCCATATATTGCACTGTACGCCTATGATATATTTCTGCTCCTCGGCGGTCAGCTCCTTTGGTACAGGTTCGTATGCATAGACCTTGCTGACAGGTGTATAGCCTCCGATAGCCAATGGCTGCTTGTTCTTGTCCTGTAGCTGATAGTGGTCGAAATAGCACCATCCGCTTGGCGTCATTACGGCACGGTGATGCTGGCGTGCGCTGGCAATACCACCGTTTATTCCCCGCCATGACATTACCATTGCATTTTCACTCAGGCCGCCTTCCAGCGTCTCATCCCATCCCATGAGGATGCGGCCGCGCTCGGTGAGGAATTTGTCCAGTTCCCTGTTAATGTATGTCTGCAGGCCGGCTTCCTTGGTAAGCCCTAGCTCTTTCATCTTCGCCTGACACTTGGGGCATGCCTTCCAGCGGTCGCGCGGACTCTCGTCACCGCCGATGTGGATAATCTTGGAAGGGAAGACATCGCATAATTCGCTCAGGATCTTCTTCAGGAAGGGCAATACGTCTGGATTGCCTGCACACAGGACGTCCGGGCTGACACCCCATCTGGTCCATACATTATAAGGACCACCTGTACATCCCAGGTGCGGATAAACGCTGAGTGCGGCAATCATATGTCCGGGCAGGTCAATCTCCGGGATAATGTTGATGTGGCGTTCTGCTGCATATTTAACGATGCGGCGTAGTTCCTCCTGCGTGTAGTAACCCTGCTCGGGGCTGTCATCATAGATACCGCAGTTATTGCCGATAATGGTGTTGGGGCGAAACTGTCCTTTCAAAGCCAGTTCGGGCATGCTCTTAACCTCGAAGCGCCACCCCTGATCGTCGGTCAGATGCCAGTGGAACTCGTTCAGGCCGTGAAGGGCCATTATGTCAATGAAGGTGTATATAAAATCAGCAGGTATAAAGTGGCGCGCTACATCCAGATGTGCCCCGCGATACTGAAAACGTGGAGCACCTTCTATTACTGCGCATGGCAGGGATATCTCGGCTCCCTCTTCCAGGGCTATGGATTTCAGGAATGTCTGTTGTCCGTAGAATACTCCTGCATCACTGGCTCCGTGAATGGTTACGCCCTTGGTGTCCACGATGATGCGATATGCCTCGGGATTGTTGCTCTTGAGGTCAATGACAGTCTTTGGCTGCTGGTCTTTTTTCCACTGTAGATGTTTTCCACTCTTGTCCATCTTGATACTTTGTGGCAGGGGGACTACCTGATAGTCAACCTGGGCAATGCTACTGACTGTCAGTGTTGCTGCAACCATAAGCGCAAGGATTCTGCTCTTCATAACTGTAAATCGAATTGGTGAATTGGTTTTGTGGTCTGTTATTATGTTTTCGTCCGTTACAAAGATATTAAAAATATCCAAATATACAGTATGCGTTATTCATAATTTACTTTTTTTTCTTATCTTTGCAACCGATGATTTCAGTACAGATGATGAAAAGAATAGCACTTTGTATCCTTACGGTTATATCGGCACTGTTTGTGAATGCCCAGTCCCTTACACTCCGTTCCATTACGGACGGCAGCTTCTCTGCCAATGGCGTTTGGGGTGTTACACCTATGGCTGATGGCCAGAATTATGGTCAGATAAAGGAAGGTAAGCGTATTGTACTGAGCAGTTTCCAGACAGGCAAGGAAGTGAGTGTCCTGTTTGATGCAGACAATACTACAGGTAAGATAAAGTTAAAGCAGATTGACGGGTATATCATGTCTCCAACAGGCAAGGATATTCTGTTGCGTACACAGACCCAGCCCATCTATCGTCGTAGCCATACTGCTGTTTATTATATTTATAATGTACAGAACCGCAGTATCGAGCCGTTAAGCGACGGAGGCCCGCAGGAGTGCCCATTGTGGAGCCGAGACGGTAATATGGTTGCATTTGTACGTGATGGCAATATATTCCTGGTACGTTTGCGCTATAGCAATGCCGAGACACAGATAACAAAGGATGGTAAGTTCAACGAAATCATCAATGGCAAGCCGGACTGGGTTTACGAGGAAGAGTTCGTTACAAACCGCAGTTTCGACTTCAACGCAGATGGTACCATGATTGCGTGGATACGTTACGATGAAAGCAAGGTGCCGATGTTCTCCTTCCCGATGTATAAGGGGCTGAGACCGGCCATTGAGGAGAATGCATTGTATCCTGGAAGCTATGAGTACAAATATCCGGTTCCAGGTACTAAAAACAGCACTGTAACGGTTCATACCTATGAACTGAAGAGCCGTGCAGCCCGTCAGATGAAACTCCCGTTGGATTCTGATGGATATATACCCCGTATTGCTTTTTCTGATGATCCTGAGAAACTACTGGTCATGACACAAAACCGCCATCAGGACCGTCTTGAGGTATATTGCTGTAATCCTCGCAGTACCGAGTGTCGTATGATACTACGCGATGAGGTGAAACCTTATGTGGGAGAGGCTGCTTATACAATGTTCGAGACTGTTCCCGGTGGATTTGTCATACAAAGCGAGCGTTCGGGCTATGCCCATCTCTATATGTATGACCTGAATGGTACACAGAAATGTGAGGTAGGGCGCGGTTCGGATATTATCACGGAGTTCTATGGATATGATCCGGCAGCTGGCGCATTCTATTATCAGGCAGTAGACGATTGTCCTATGCGCACTGCGATATTCAAGTGTGACACCAAGGGCAAGGTCACCCGTCTGACAACAGAGAAAGGACAGAACAGTGCTATCTTCAGTGAAGGTTTTAAGTATTATATGCTGACACACATGAGTCTGGATACACCACCTGTATATTCACTCAGGAGTGGAAGCCGTACGTTGGTCACATTGGAGGATAACAGGGCTTTGGCTGATAAGATCAGGAGTATGAACCTGGCAAAGCCGGAGTTCTTTAAGTTTACTACTGCCGACGGTGTTGAGCTGAACGGCATTATGGTAAAGCCGGTCAATTTCGATTCGTCAAGGAAATATCCGGTAATCATGTTCCAATATAGCGGTCCTGGTTCTCAGATGGTAATTGATTCGTGGTTTGCAGGTAACTGCAGTGCCGCATTGTTGGAGCGATATATGGCTCAGGAGGGCTTTATCAGTGTTATCGTTGATGGCCGTGGTACAGGTGGCCGTGGTGCAGCCTTTGAAAAGCAGACTTATCTGAAACTGGGACAGTTGGAAAGCCACGACCAGGTAGAGACAGCTATTTGGCTGGGTCAGCAACCTTACGTGAATAAGGACAGAATAGGTATATGGGGTTGGAGCTTCGGCGGTTTCAATACATTGATGAGCATGAGTGAGGGTCGCCCTGTGTTCTATGCAGGTGTTGCCGTTGCACCTCCTACGTCATGGCGCTACTATGATACTGTCTACACAGAGCGTTATATGCGTACACTACAGGAAAATGAGTCGGGTTATGATGTATCGCCAATTACACGTGCTTCGCAGTTGCATGGCAGCTTGCTTATTTGTCATGGACTGGCAGATGACAATGTGCATTTCCGCAATGTTGCCGAGTATACCGAGACCCTGGTACAGGCAGACAAGGATTTCCGGCAGTTGACATACACAAACCGTAATCACAGTATATTTGGTGGTAATACACGTAATCACCTGTTCCGCCAGATAATAAACCATTTTAAGAGCAATATGTAAATTCCGGCCCCGTAGCTCAGTTGTATAGAGCATCAGATTCCGGTTCTGAGTGTCGCGGGTTAGAGTCCCGCCGGGGTCACAAAATATCTCCCCATTCAATCCTCTTGGAAAGAATGGGGAGATATTTTGTATATAGTCTTATACGACAGTCAGGTATTACATAATGCCCTGTGCCATCAGCGAAAAGAACGTTGGCTTCGCTTTCGCTTTGCCGATCTTTTCGCGGCTATGGGCGGTCATTATTTACATAATGCCCTGTGCCATCATAGCCTTGGCAACCTTCATGAAGCCTGCAACGTTTGCACCCTTCACATAGTTTACATAACCGTCAGGCTGCTTGCCATACTTAACACAGTTCTCGTGGATATTCTCCATGATCCACAGGAGCTTGGCGTCAACCTCCTCGGCACTCCATGAGAGACGCTCCGAGTTCTGCGACATCTCCAAACCGGATACGGAAACACCACCTGCGTTGGATGCCTTACCAGGAGAGTACAGGATCCTTGCTTCCTGGAATACCTTGATAGCTTCTGGGGTAGTAGGCATGTTGGCACCTTCTGCAACGGCAATAACGCCATTGGCAACCAGAGCCTTTGCCTGCTCTTCGTTCAACTCGTTCTGTGTAGCACATGGAAGGGCAATATCCGCCTTCTCGAACCAAGGTTTAGCACCGTCACCTACATATTTGGCTGTAGGATACTTGTCTACATATTCCTTGATACGACCACGGTAGATATTCTTCAGTTCCATGATGTAGTCAAGCTTCTCACGGTCTATGCCGTCCGGATCATAGATGTAGCCGTCCGAATCAGACATGGTCATTACCTTACCGCCTAACTGCAGAACCTTTTCGGCAGCATACTGAGCCACGTTACCGGCACCTGAGATCAGTACCTTCTTGCCCTCTACGCTATCACCCTTAGTCTTCAGCATAGCACGCAGGAAGTATACAGTACCGTAACCTGTAGCCTCGGGACGAATCAGAGAACCACCGAATTCAATACCCTTACCTGTCAACACACCGCTGTACTCGCGAGTGAGTTTCTTGTACATACCGAACATGAAGCCTACCTCGCGGCCGCCTACACCAATGTCACCTGCAGGTACATCTGTGTCAGGACCGATATGACGAGTCAGCTCCAGCATGAATGCCTGGCAGAAACGCATAACCTCGGCGTTGCTCTTGCCACGTGGGCTGAAGTCAGATCCGCCTTTGCCGCCACCCATTGGAAGTGTAGTCAGAGAGTTCTTGAAAGTCTGCTCGAAAGCAAGGAACTTCAGGATACCCAGGTTTACAGACTTATGGAAACGGATACCGCCCTTGTAGGGCCCGATAGCGTTGTTGTGCTGAATGCGATAGCCCATGTTTGTCTGAATCTGACCCTTGTCATCCATCCATGTTACACGGAACTGGTATACACGGTCAGGAATACACAGACGTTCAATCAGATTTACCTTGTCGAATTCCGGGTGTTTGTTGTACTCTTCTTCGATTGTACCCAGCACCTCTTCAACAGCCTGATGATACTCTGGCTCGTTGGGGAAGCGTCTTTTCAAATCTTCTAATACCTTTTTTGCGTCCATAGTTGGTCGAATTTAATTATTTGAATATTAAATTGTCATTTTGTCAACATCAAAGCGTTGTGGCTTTCCAAATGCTTTAATTTAATGCAAAGGTAATAAAAAAAATCGCGCTTGTGCAACTTTTCTTGGAAAAAAGTAACGCAAAACGCGATTTTTGTGTCTTTTTGAGCTTTGGTGTATATGTCTTTGCCCTTAATGTTTATTCCTTATAACGTTTCTTTCCGTCAACAATTACGATGCCCTTGCTCTGTGACAATTTCTGTTTACGGCCATTCAGGTCATAGCAGTCTGTTGAGTTTGTACCACTGGTAGAGTCTATATCCGCAATTCCAGTAGGTACGGAAACCTCTGTTACAGTTATTGTAGAACCTGCATCGGCACCGCCGGTCCAGTACGCCAGCTTACCGTCACGCAGGTTCAGCTTGCTGCTTGGATATCCGTCCTGAGCCATGAAAAAACCGTCTGTTGCATGACTTGACTTGGAAATAGTCCAATGGTTTACCTGACTGGATGTTTTTTTTGACAGCTGTTGTACAAATGGGTATGTGCTGCCGCCAGTATTTGTGCTCACATCAATTGCGGATGTAAATACAGCACCTTTCTGTACAGCACTATATACGTAATATCCGTCAAATGGATTCCCGACGAAGGCCCACTTGCCATAGTCGTTTGTATCTGCAGGTTTTGTCGTCATCGAAATTGTCTTGCCGTCGGAACCTACAGTCCAGTAACTGCTGGTATTCTTGATTGCAATGTTGTACCAGTTTGTGATGCTCTCTTCATCAGCTGTTGCAACGAACGGTGTGGCCGGAGTAACATCAATATCCTTGGTAACATCCTCTGTGACGTTCTCTGTAGGCAGGGTGTAAGCTGTAAAGTCTGGCAGCATGGTAGGTTCCGGGAAGAAGTTGCCTTGTTTTGTCTTAATTGTTTCTGATCCCTTCTTCTCTCCGTTGAAATAGTAGTTGTAGGTTACGTTCAGGAATGAGTTGAATATATCTTCTACCTCGATATTGGGATTTTCTGTAATCCACAGGGTCGAACCGTGATCGCTGTAAGTCCAGTTGCGTACGCCCTGTGGTGCAGTGTCCATTACGATACAGGCATAGTACGTGGAGCTCTCGCTTATGTTCCCGCCTGCATGTATGGCAAATACTCCGTTTCCTCCGTCGCGTATGCCGTCCAAGGCCACCATGTCATCTGTGAACTGGTAGTCGCGTCCGCTACGTGTAACATATTTTTTCTGACCAACGTTGTACAGGTAATATTTTTCCCCGTCCTTCAGGATCTGCCATGAGTTGTCCTTGTCAAACGGATCAATGGCATCCCTGTAGGAACTGTTGCCGACAGTTCCGGACTTTGTGACACCTCGCAGACTGACATACTTGGTCGTAACGTTGGGATTATAGCAGAAATAACCCTCGCCGTTGGTGGAGTGTATGTAGTATGCCTTTGAGTTTGAAAGCTGGGAAAGTGCTGTTATTCTATCGCCATTCTTAATCTCTGCATATGTCACTGTGATAGTCTTGTCTACCAACTCCTTTGATTTGACTGCATATCCGTCAACCGGATTGACCTCCACGTCATCAGCACTGAAGAACTGGCTAGCCTCGATAACCTGACCATTGGTATATGTCTTTCCTGCATATGTTACAGAGCCCTGACCTTCTGGTGCTCCGATAATAACTACGGTAAATTCGTTTATCGACTGCATGTCGCCCATTAGCATCACCTTGCCTCCACGCATGTATTCAGCAGGAATATTGTAGGTGTTTCCGGCACTGATTGCCGTTGCCGGTACAACTACTTCGATATAGTTAGGATTGCCGTTGTCGTCTGTTTGTGGAGTATTCATGTCAACATCATATCCGTAACGGATTGTGAATCCGTTTTGCGTAAATCCCTCGGCAGGTACAATCTTGACAGACATTGTCGTTCCGTAGGGATGCGAATAGTCGCTGAGGACAGTGTTGTTTCCGTCATTCAGGTAGATGTTGCCGTTCAACTGTGACTGGTTTACGATAACATTGGCTTCATGGATATCCAGCATGACATCCGTAATGCCACCACCATTGTTTGTAATAAGGTTGTTCGAACTGCTATTACCTGCAGGATCCGTACTGCTCCAGTCTACCTTGTAGCGCATGCGGTAGAATCCTGGTTGTGTAGCTGTAGGAATCGTAAACGCAGCCATTGCATTCTTAACTGTATTCCCAGCACCTGTGGTCGCAATCATTTCGGACTCTGCCTCAAATACGCCGTTGCTGTTCCAGTCGGTATATACATAAGCACCCATGAAGGTACCTGTATAGTTAACCTTAGGGGTAATGCTCTTGCCTGCCGTAGCCGAGAACAGAGAGGTCTTGGTTACATCATTATAGAAATACTTGTTCAATCCTGAAACAGACTGTAGCGAGCCTCCTGTTTCGGTAAGCCCGATTCCGTCCAGATGACGGTCTGTGCGTGTAACCATGGCATCCTTGTCAAATGAAATTGCATATTTCTCGGTAGAGAAACGCTTTGCAGGATCATTGTCTACAACTATTTCGTCGAAATATGCCGCCCAGTTCTCCATGTCTGCATTCGGTGAACTTACATCAGGAACAATAACCAGCGAATAGATATCAATACCGTTGTTTGGCTTTGCAGCCTTGGTATAACTGAAACCCTTGAACGAGCATACTACATCCTGCCAGCCGCTCTGGGCATTTACATTGCCTGTGGACAGAGCCCAGAACTGTTCGTCCGTACCGTCTTGCCAGCTCCATTCTTCCTCTACACGTTTGCCAAGACCTATTACCATCAGCTTGCTGTCAACAGGTTTGTCTTTCAGAAGAGCCATAATATGGATATACTGCAAGTCTTTGGTCAGACGGAAAGGTTCGTTCAGGTCAATTCGTACACCAAATGTATTGCTACCATATTTGCTGCGTTCAACTGCTACCACTTTGGCCGTTGGATTAGGAGCGGTACCAAGGGTCGCATCAACATTTGTATTCGGATTGTCTACTACCTTGGCATTGCCATGTAACGTTCCTTTGCGGAAAGGAGAGTTCTCCCAATTGTCATAGACGCTCACATTCTTGAAGTCCTGTGTCTCAAAACTTATGCTTGCGACTTGTGCGCTTGCGCTGAGTGCAATAACCATCAACGCTGAAAATAAATACTTCTTCATAGTTCTGTTTTATTTATATGTTGATGATTAATATACGTTTATATTGGAAATAAGCGGACATGCACGGCTGTCAAGTATCGTGATTCGCATTGCACGGACCTTGTATCCATTGCCATAGCTGTCTTCTGTGCTTCCGTTCAATGGAATAATACGCTTGTATCCTACTGTTGTAGTGATGTCCTTTGCCATCTCCTGCCAGTCAGACCCGTTCTGTGTGTATTCGATTTTGAAGTCCTTGACACGCTGACCTAGTTCAATCGGCTCCTGGAGGACCAGATAGCGGACTGTTGGAGCAGTAGACCATGTCAGTGTAATGCTTGCCTCTATAGTATTGTCGTTGGTAGCCCAATATGTCTTGCGGTCTCCGTCAGTCAGGTTCGAGATACCATAGTTGCCGCCTGTACGTTCATCGCTGACCACGATCTGGGCAGTCTTTGCAAAATCATTTGCAGCATTAGACTCGTCCATCCCATATACAGGCACAGCCAAACGCTCATGAAGCATTACACCAAGCTCATTAAGCGTGTTGACCGTCTGTGTCGGCAAGACGCCGTAGTTGTTAGGCGGACAGTTCAGGATAAGCGTTGCATTACGACCGACCGTCTCAAGATACATCTGGAACAAGCGTGATGCACTCTTTATGCCCTCACCGCTATGCCAGAACCATCCGGAGTTGGTTGCTTTCGCATCGCTCTCACCCGGATGCCAGTACCAGCCGTTGATGTCACCGGTCTCACTATTACCCATTGCCCAGCAGGTGTTGGCGCTATAGCCCTGCTCATTACCAATCCAGCGAGCCTCGTCACCTACACCCCACATTACACAGTCAGGTGCAATCCTATGAACCTTTGCACGCAGGTTGGGTATGTCGTAATAGATGCTTGCATCAACACTGCGTGTCGTCCTTGCACCTCCATAGTATCCGTCACCTCCATTGGCACCGTCAAACCACATCTCGAACTGGTCACTGCCGTATGCTGCCAGCTCCTCGCACTGCGGGATAAATACTTTTGTAACGTAGTCGTCAGTTCCATAGTATGCGCTGTTGCGGTCCCAAGGTGATACGTAGAAACCATATTTCATCTCGTGCTTCTTGCTCGCCTTGGCAAATTCCTCGGCGATATTGACATTGTGATACTGACCTCCACCATTGGTCAGGTTATGTGTCGTGGTTGCTGTAGGCCATAGGCAGAAACCGTCATGATGCTTTACAACGGCAATACCGCCTTTCATTCCGGCAGCCTTGACGCTGGTTACCCATTGCTCAGGATTGGGTTTGCCAAGTGGAGCATACTTGCTCTCATCTTCGTCACCATATCCCCATTCCATGTTTGTGAACGTATTCATTCCGTAGTGGAAGAATGCATAGAACTCAGTCTCATTCCATTTTACCTGTCTGTCCGAAGGCACAGGGTGGCATGGCAGAGGCTCGTTTTCAGGGTTGGCAGGTGCTTCGTTTTCCAGCGTGAATGTCTGTGCGGACACGACTGCAGGTAAAAGCATTGATGCCAATAGCACTTTGATTTTCATATTTCAAGAAATTTAGTTTGTGTACTTTCCAGTTGTCGGATGCATATTCTGATAATTCCGCGCATCAAAGATAATGAAATTTTTTTAGATTCAAGTTTATATAATAAAAAAATCCCCACATCAATGATGCGGGGACTTGGTGATTTATCCTTTTACTCTGCAAAAAGCAGGGTAGGGGATTAACGGTTGCTGTTGTCAGGCAGAGGCAGGTAGATGTTCTTCTCTGTCAGGTTACTTGCCCATGTACTTGCAGTTGCGTCGCGCTTGGCAATCTTGGACTTGATGAACGCCATGTCTGGAGTGCCGTTTCCACGGTGCAGGGCAGCACGCAGGATGTCAAAGAATCTGCTACCCTCGAAAGCGAGCTCCAGAGCCTCCTCGTCAACAATCAGTTCCTCCATGGCTTCCTGTACATCCGCCATATTAGCAGGGTCGTACATCTCCTTTCTTGTCAGCGTCGGCTTACCGGCAGCCTCCAGCTTGAGGTTAACCTGATCAACGAAATTGTAAACCGAATTGCGCTCATTGTACTTCAGCAGACCACAGCCTTTCTGATGAATACCGCGAACCATATACTCACCCTCGGACAATCCCTCCTTGGGATAAGAGTATGTCATCAGTGCATCATAGGGCGTCAGAGGCCAGTTGCTGAAGAAGTTGATTGGCAGATTCTTTGCACCTGCAAAGCGGCTCTCGTCCTGGAAGTTCAGCCATGACGGAGTCCTGCGGAATTCATCCAGACTGATATAGTTACAGATGATGTTGCAACCAGGTCCGTCAGACATGAAGTTTGCGTAGCCTGCATCCTCAACTATTCCGCCGATTACCATGGTCAGGTCCTCGATTGTCTTGCCTTCTGGAATCAGTCCGTTGTCCTCGAGGTATCTGTTCAATGCTTCTATGTCATTCTCATAAGCCTCTTCGTCAACTTCCTCGTTTGTTACCTGACACACATCTATATCCTCGTAATCCGCAGGAATATTTACGAGCTGGTTTTCAGCATCTTCGTATGTGTAGTAAATGTAGTACTTGTTGGGTAGGAAATCATTCTCCTTGGTAGGCAGCCAGTATTGGTTCTTTGTCAGGCCGTTTTTCAGGATAGCGAAGGCATATCCAGGGAAACCTGCACGGTTCAGTGCCTCGGCAAATCGCAGCCAGATCTGGCTCTTGCGGTATACCAGGGGATAAACCGTAGAGAATGCCACATAAGGATTCTGCTTCATCACGTACGTCTTGTACTGTGTAGTGCCGATAATATAATCGCCCGAGCCAAAACGGCTGATGTAGCCATTGCCGTATTTACCTGGAACACCACGGGCATCACCTACGTCTTCCAGTACCTGCAGGCTTGTCTTTGTCATGTCGTCAATATCGTTCAGGTTAGAACAGATATATGCCTCATACTGTTGTGACTTGCGCAGTTCCTCATAGCCTGCACTTGGTGACAGTTGCTGCTCCCAGTTCTGTGCAAGGGTAATGGATGCTGTTGTAACAGAGTCCTTGCCTGTAGACTGCCTGATAGTTGCCTTGAAACCAAACAGGTCGTTCACACCACGCTGTACGGTACCCCACATGCCGTTTGTGCTTGATGGAATAGCAGTAACAGCTTCTTCAGTCTTGCTTGTTCGGCCTGTCTCACGCCATGGCATGCCAGTAACAGATCCGTGCAGTTCCTCGCCCTGATCGCGATATGCTGTGGAGTAATAGCCTGTCGGCAGTACACCGCCATATTGGCCATACAGGTAGTTGTAGTAATACTGTGCAGCCTTTTCATATTGGTTACCCATCAGATAGAGGTCTGCAAGTACCAGTGCACATGGGAACATAGCCTTGGTGCTCTCGCATACCAGTGTGGTATAACCATATTTCATGTACTGTGGGAAACCACCATAGGGAGCAGGAGTGATCTCTATGTTGTATGCCTTAATCAACTCCTCTTCCAGCTTCTGGTACAGATTACCGGCATTTACGCGGTTCTCGGCATCCTTGGTATCAAATTTTTCGATATCGTCAGTAGACAGCATCGGTTTGGTATAGAAGGGAACATCGCCATAGTTGATTACAAGCTGCATGTATACCCATGCACGTATGGCCTGAACCTGGGCAAATTCACGAGTCATGTATTTAACACCACCCGAGGTCTTCTTCAGTGTATCGGCACTTGCCAGATACGCGTTGCACGAGTTGATAACCTGATAGTAGTCGCTGACTTTCAGATAGCGGCACGCACCGTCCCTTATTCCCTCGGTATCTCCATTCAGACCGAATGTCAGGATGGCATTGATACTGTCGGAAATGAAACTTTCTCCGTTATCAGGAATACCGTCTACCAGGTCTCCACGGCATTCGCCCAATATTACATAGCGCTCTCCCAGATTCTGCAGACCCTTCAGTATACCCCAATATGAGTACAGAGTATCGCCAGCTACGCTATACGAATAGCGATCGCTGTCTGCGCTCATCATGTCCTCGCAGGATGTGGTGGCCATGCTCAGCCCCATACACAGACAGAGCAAGGTTATAATAGATTTTGTCTTCATATTATAGATTACAGATTAATTGTTACACCAAGGTTGAAACTGCGACCGCTTGGGATACGACCTACGTCGATGCCCTGATAGAGTGTACTGTTGTTTACACTTGTCTCCGGATCAGTTCCCAAATACTTAGTCAGGCAGAATACATTGTTTGCTTCGCCCCATACCTTCAATCCCTGCAGCCAGTTGTTGTGGTATGGAATTGTATATGTAAGACGAACGTTCTTCATCTTCAGGTAGCTGCCATCTTCTATCCAGCGTGAGCTCATGCGCTCGTTGGCAACATAGTTGTCACTGTTGGTGTAGCATGCACGTGGAACATCGGTAATCTGTCCCTCATAGGCCCAGCGGCGTGTCATTGCTGTTGTCTGGTTGTATGTCGTATTGCCGGACTCAAGCATTGCGCGCTGATAGTTGTAGATGTCATTTCCGAGGCTGTACTTGAATATTACATCCATGCGGAGGTTCTTCCAAGTTACGTTTGTGAAGATATTACCATAGATGTCAGGTATTGCATTGCCAAGGGCAACCTTGTCACTCTCGTCAATCCAGCCGTCACCGTTCTGGTCTACAAATGCCATGTCACCAGGACCAAACTCGCGATACTGGCCTGCTACGCCTGTGTAATAGCGCAGATAGCCGTACTTGCCGGCAGTGGATGCTTCATCGGCACTGGCAAATACACCTGTACCGCTTGCAGTCATGCGGTTAACTTCCCAACCATAGAATGTACCTGCACTATAGCCGACAGCTGTCAGGATGTTGTTGTCACCGTATGCGCTGGTAGTAAATCCTCTCAGTTCACCGGTCTTGAACTCCTTCACACCGTTCTCGTCGCGTTTCCAAAGCTCGATTGTGTTGTCCTTGGAATCTGGGAGCTCTGTTATGACATTATTGTAATGACCCAGGCTTGCACCCATTTCCCACTTCCAGTTCTTCGAGTTGAGGAGGGCTGCATTAACCTTGAACTCAAAGCCCTTGTTGGTCAATGCGCCTTCGTTTGTCCAGAACTTGGATATACCTGCTACATAGTACTGATCTGACAGGTCGCGCATTGTAAGCATGTTGCTGGTCTTGTTCCAGAACAGGTCCACACGTGCCTGCAGGCGGTTGTTCAGGAACGAACCTTCAAGTGCCCAGTTAATCTTGCGGACAGTCTCCCACTGCAGTGAGCTGCTTGCGATGTTCGACAGGTATTTGCCGAATACATTCTCAAATACCTGCTCAGTCTTCCAGTATGTACGTGCAGCATAGTAGTCAATATTGTCATTACCGTTCAGCTCAATGCCGAATGTCATCTTCAGATAGTTGACTCCATATGCCTTTGGCTTAAACCATTTCTCGTTTGTCAGGATCCAGCCCAGCTGCAGGGATGGGAACCAACCCCAGCTTAGACCGCCAATATGCATGCCTTCCTTCGTGTTCTTGCCGAAACGGCTGCTTCCCTGTGTACTGGCTGTAAAGTTCACGAAGTAACGGTTAGCATAGTTGTAGGTAGCATCGAGATAGTATGTCATATCCTTCCATGTGTCGTTTACACCGCTTGAGTTTACGAACTGCATGTTCTTGGATATGTTAGGCAACTTGTCGTTTTCATTGTTATATCCGCTCAGATACGAGTAGGAATAGTCATACTTGTTAAAACGCCATCCTACATACCCTGCAAAAGTATGTGCACCCCACTGGTTCTTGTATTCAACACGCAGGTCATTGTTAATCGTGGTCTGCTTCGTGAACTGGCTCTTCAATACAGAGTGTATCGTACCAAGGTCAGTCAGGGCATAAGGTGTTGCACCGTTCGAAGGAAGGAAATACTTCTCGTTGTTACGGCTCAGGTTAAAGTTGAAGCGGTCAGAGATTGCCCACTCCTTGTTAATCTGATACTTGGGCTGAACATTGATGCCGATATTGGTCATCTCGGCATAGTTCTTGTTCTTACCATGGGCATTCTCCAGAATCCAGTATGGATTACGTGTTACCTCGTTAACCTCCTTCAGTTCCTTGGTAAATGCAAACGGATCCTTGATGTAGTAGTTTTTCTTGCGGATATCGTCATCATTGATTTCCGCAGCATACTTACCAGCCCATTCCTTTGAAAGCAACAATTGAACATTGTCAGGATCAGTCTGATCGACATAATATGAATATGGACTTATAAATGGGGCAGTAACCAGTCCCAGTACATTTACCGAGCCTATGTTCTGATTCTTGTAGCTCTCGCTCCAACCGTTGTCCAGGATATTGTACGAGGTCTGGTTATAGTTGATGTCAAGGGCAGTTGTAATCTTGTTGCCAATCTTGATATCAGTGTTGAAGCGCAGGTTCAGACGGCTCATGTCATTTTCCTTCATCGTGCTCTTGGCGTCAGTATAGCCCAGTGACAGGGCATACATACCTACGTCATCACCACCCTCAACGCTTACCTTGTAGTTCTGTGCTGCGGCAGCACGGTACATATCTTTCTGCCAGTCAGTGTTGTTGTTGTAAACATTACGGTAGAAATTGATAGGGCTCTGATCCAGGAACACAAATGAATTCAATTTGTAGTTGTTCATGTCCTTGATCGTAGGAATCAGGTCACTCAGGTAATTGGTGTACTGCGGACCGTTCATCACCTCAATCTTGTTTGGAATCAGCTCTACGCCTCCATATATACGTGCGTTGATTCGTGTAGCCTGGCTCTTACCACGCTTTGTGGTGATTACGATTACACCATTTGCACCTTTAGCACCATACAGGGCAGTACCGTTTTTCAGAACCTCAATCTTATCTATGTTATCAGGATCGAGACCAGCCAGCACGTTGTTGTAGTATCCCTCGTGCAATGCCGTGCGGTCATACTGCATGTCAATCATGTTGCCGTCCAGGATTACCAGGGGCTGTGAGGTTGAGTTGATGCTGTTTATACCACGGATGGTCATGTATGCACCCTGACCTGGCAGTCCGTTCCTCTGTACGATATTGATGTCACCAGCCAGTTTCTTCATCATATCTGTCTCAACAGTGATGGAACTGGTTTCGGACAATGTAGTAGCACCTTTTGCAGTAATTTCGGTATCCTCACCATAGAAGCCATTGAATGTGGATGAAATCATCTTAATGTCGTTGTCAACGTTTTCAACGATTGCAACCTGCAGAGGATTATACTCCGGTGCATATATATACATCGAGTTGAGGAATACAGGAATCTTTACCTCGTATGTACCGTCTTCCTCCGTCAGTGTCGAATAGCGGTTCATACCCAGTGCCTGTACGCGTACACCTCCCATGGGAGAGCCTGTAGCTGCGTCAGTGATGCGTCCTTTGACTACACGTGTCTCATAATCAGGAGCAGTTTTCTTGACCTTGCGGACCTTTACGGTCTCTTCGTCCTGCTGTGCTTCCTGTGCGTAAGCAGATGAAATGCCAAACGCAGCCAATGCCAGGAAACAGATGCCAGTGCGACGAATACTGCTCATCAGGTTTTTGCTAATTGTATTGTTCATTGTAAATTGCTATTACTGTTTGACATTAACTTACTTCACAGGTTCGAGAATGATCCTGTCGATGTTGAAGTATGTTGAGTGATGGGGATCATTGTTCTTCTCACATGGACATTTGCCTCTTGTATATCCCTGCGATTGCATGCGCAGTATTGGATATGTATTGCGCAGATTCTTGTATGTAACGGGGAATTCTACGTTCTCAAATACAGTTATTGTGTCAACTTTCTCACCATTCCAATATACGTCCTTCTTTTCCAGTTTCTGCTGAGCAGTGTACCTGTAGTCATTCTTGGCAATCATTGCCTCTGTCCAGTAGTAGAGTGTGAATGTCATCAGGTTGTGCTGGTATTCGATACTGAGAGTATCAAGCTCGCCGGTCTCGGGATTCGTCTCTGTATTGACCTTATAGAATATAGGCGTGTCCTGACTGTCTTCATACCAGCGTGGAACCATTACCACCTTGATGTTATACCTCTGACCGCTCATTGCATAGGCCGATCCCTGTTTGCTTCCTGCCAGAGGGAATGCGATGTCAGGTTTTGTACTGGTACCTGTTCCGTAACAGTGCATGTAATTCTGCATGCTCAGACGTCCGTATTTGTCAATCCAGCTCTTAGCTGTCGTATTGTTCATCGGATTGATGGCATACAGGGTAGCCGAGGACTTGTAATAGTCGTTGAACGTACATTCTACATCGATGGCACGATTCCAGATATCCTCGGGAACGTTCCATGTAGATGCTTCGATTACATAGCCGTTACTCATCTTCTTCTGTACACCTGCAAACAGTACGGACAAATCGCATCCACGGTGCTGCGGGTCCTTTACGATGTTGAAGATTGTGTCGCCCAAAGTATTCAGCAGATATTCACATTCCAGATAGCCAGCGTTCAGGAGGAAGTCCTCCATTGTCCACTTCACACCCTTTTCAAGCTGTGGTTGTGCATTCAGGTTGAATGCCATAGGTGTTGCTATATCCATGGTTATGTTGACATCACGCAGTGAGTCCACTGTCTCATATGCAGATCCGTCGGTTGTCGTGTATGCCTTTCTTGCACCAAGGATGTTCAGGTTCTTTGTCGAACGGGCATTCTCCTGCTTGAGCTTGTCCATACGCGGATATGTACTTACGTAGTTGTAATATGGAGTAAGCTTACTTACGGCAGCATCCCATGCCTGGTCCGTAGGAATGACAACAATATACGCAGAGTCCTCGACATTCACATCGGCATTCATCATCTTCAGACTGTTCATCCATGCATCCGTAGCATCTGCATCAGTTGGATTATACGAGCTCCAGCTGAAGTTCATGTTGTCCATGAAGTAAACGCTGTCCACATAAGTAGGATTGCCGTTTTCATCAGGAAGACCCTCGATGCTGGAACTTGCCAGGAAATAGGTTGTATCACGCTTTACGAAATACTCACTGAACTTGCTCAGGTAGTCTACGTTGCTGAATTTGATATATTCATAGATGTTGTAGTCAAACTCAGACGGCTTCTCGATGATGTGCATCAGTCCGTTGCTTGTACCTATGTTGGCTTCTACAACCTTTACATTGGCAAATGTCGACTCAGCGTAGTCCAGTTCTGCAAGCTTATTGTTGACCAGTCTGACTTTCTCGGACTGGACACCTGTGAATGTCATTGGACGGCGTGCCAATGACATGTGGTTACCAATAAACTGTTGCTGGAAATTATAGCCGTCATTAATTGCCATGTCTTTCCATTTATTCCACTCATCTTCACTGAGGGCATCATCGGTAAAGGCCCAAACCGTTACTGCAGTGTATCCGTCAAGGAGCTTTGCATAGGTGTAATATTCCCTTTCGCCCTGCTCGTTGATAGTATAAGCTGGATGATTCTCGTCACGATAGAACTTTGCAAGCTTCATCAATTCAGCGAAGTTTTGCATATCTCCACGTGATTCGATGGTCTCCCATATAGTCTCTTTCGCGGTATAGATATCCTCAGTAGCATAGTGTTCGTTCCACGTGTCAGTACATGACGGAACGACAGTCAATGCAACTCCCATTACGAGGATACCAATATATTTTCTTCCTATTTTCATAATATATATGATATAGAGTTTAGGTTAGTGTTAGTTTACCAGATATCCTCTGGCTGAGTTGGATTGTCATAGATCTCTTTTGGACAGTATTCGATATAGTCCATGAAGAACTGTGCTCCCTCATCATCCAGTACATTCTTGAACTGGATGTAATAGGTTTGATTAGCCTCCAGATTTTGACGTATGATAATACGACGGGCAATACTATATGAGCTTGATGATTCTGCACGCATCGTTATAGACTGGCCTATTCTGTAATAGCTGTTAGGAGCCTTCATAAGGTCATTGTTGCGCAGTTTCTTATCTACTTCGATATTTGCCTCGTCATCGTTCAGGTCATCAACTGCATAGCCATAGTTAGTAAGCGGCGTCCCCGGTATGTACCAGTATTCCATTCCCTTTCGCAGGTCAAGAGGTATACCGGCTGCAGGCAGTGCATTCTTGTTCGTTCCGAAATAGACCTGACACATACCACGCTGTGCCGAAGTACTTACGCCGAAACGTATCTCGTACATACCATCCTTTGGTACTGGGGGCAATTTCATCGTCAGTTTGTACTGACCGATTACATTCAGCTCATCACCCTGGTAGTTATGCCAGGAATATGTCTTGGACATTCGTCCAGTCAGATAGTAGAACCTCGAGTTTTCTCCGATTTCGCAATCATCGAAATAAGAACTCCAACCGTTTTCTCCACTCTCCTTTGGACTGAAGTCCTTGGTTGTCGGGATACCTCTACGCAAGTTACGGTCATCATCATTCTCGTTACAGCGCATGTCGTTAGTCATCAGTTCCTTGAAGAAAGTGGTAACATCCATTCGCATACGTTCGCTCGCAAGGTAGTTCGCAGTTTCGTCATTGAAGTAAAGACAGTCCTCAATGGGATAGATATAGGCGTTGTAGACCTTCTTAATATCTGTAGTCTTGATTTCAATGCCAGTATATACCGGCTCTCCGTTTTCCGTGTAATTACCGTGACGGCCATTGTCCAGAGTAGGAATACGGTTCAGCCATACTACGTTCTGACGCCTGTCACCAAATGTCCTGTTTGCCTCGTATGTCTTCAGAAGACGACGCATACCCATTGTTGTGTAGTAGTCCATTACCGAAGCCTGCTTAACCTTGTCAGTTGGATTATACCACAATTCGTTGTAGTGGATAACCAACTTGTCATTGGCAATACGTGCGGGCAGCAGATGGTAGGTGACAAACTGATTCAGAATATTGCTGCTCTTCTTCAGATCATCTGGGGTTTTGCCAAATGTGGCACCATTCTGCTTATAATAGCCGTTGTTCTCAACATAGCTGTAGACAGCATTGACTATATCATCAGGTGTGGTGTTCTCGTCAATATGGATACCCACGAAATCTTCCCACCATTTATCTGGTTCTGCAAACAGGGTATAGCCGATGTATCGGCGGTTGGGCAGATAACCAGGCTTACCCTCGGTGTTATGGTTAGGCAGATCCTTGATTGCACCAGTCTGAACCTGAGTAAAATAATATGTATCCTCGGTCTTCTTCAGTTCATCAAGCAGTCCGCAGGCCTGAGTCAGGGCAGCATAAACATAGTAGCCCTTCTCATTATCCTCCAGGACCTTCTCGAAATACTGGCCCAGGCTTTCTGTACTTGGAGCAATTACCTGATGTACCTGATGTACACGTCCGTTGATGGTATAGATGTCATTGTTCTTGCCATCAACAACAGCACCTTCGATGGTGTATTTACCCATTTCCTTCATCTCTGCGGGGTCAACACCCTCCGGCCAGGTATAGTTTTCAGTAAGGAAAACCTGCAGTTTGTTGTCAAGCATGTTGGGCAGGCCTATCAACTCTGCACGCTCTGCACGTTCACTGAAATAGCTTACCTGATATGGAGTGTTGTCATCACCACCGTCGATGATTGAATTGAGAACAACCTGCTCCTGCTTTTCCTTCAGGAGTTTCGGATCCGCAATGAACTCGGGAGCATCCCATGAAGGTATCGAAATCTTCTTTTGTTCAACCAGATCCTCAAGATATGCCTGAATAGCCTCGTTTGTCGGAGCAAAGCAGGTGTAGTTGCCACGTGCCGACATCAATTGAGCTACGGTTGATTCGGACTGATCGCTGATTGCAACCTTGTGCAGAAGATCCAGGTATTCCTTGTAAATAGTATCCTTTTCTCCGTTTACGTCTTCCTTCACCTGGTTTTCCAGATAACTGAGAATTGTGTTTCCTTCGAATACGTAACGTGCTGAATCGTCAATTTTCTCTGTGCAGTTCTGAAAGAGAACCGCAACAGCCATTAATGGCATCAGGAGAAATGCTTTCTTAAAAATATTTGTCTTTCTCATTTTCTTAGTCCTCCTCAATTATCTGTCATATTTAGATTTGTTCCATATCGGATTCTGAGAAATCTTGTCCTGAGCATGACCTGCGCGATAAGCCTTGATTTCCATATCGTAAATTGGACAGTACAGACCCCACATGTTAACACAGCGGTTACGTGCTGTCTCATATCCGGTAATACCGTTCATGAATGTGTTGAACATTTGTACCATGCCTGGATCCTCATCCTTCGAAGGATCAGTCTCATGCTTGGTAGCACCCTCGTTGTTACGCTCAGCCCAGCGTACCAGGTCAAACCAGCGCTTGCCTTCACCCATGAACTCAATCTTGCGGGTCTTCATGACGTTCGTAACCCAGTTGTCGGTATAGAAATCGCCTTCATACGATTCCAGTGTACCCCTCAGGTTCTTGTCAAGGTCGAACTCGATTTCACCGCCGTTCACAACATCTACATACCAGCGACGGTTCACCATGCGCAGAATCTTCTTGCACAGAGTCTCATTTGCATCCTTGTTGACCCCCAGTTCACCAAGACATGCTGCAGCCTCGGCCTCAATCAGCAAAGCATCGCTCAGACGGTATATAATCCAGTTATTATAGGTCTCACTCGTTGCCTTCACGGTGATTTTTACTTCGGCCTTGCCTATGTTCTCTTCAAAGATAGGTTCTGCCTTCATCCATTTCAGGCAATACCAGTCCACGCTGTTCTTTACACCGTCAATATTCTTCCAGGCACTGAACCAGTGACGCATATCCTGACGGTTGTCCTCACTGTACGAAGTTACAAGATGTGCAGATTCACTATAGCCCCAGAATGAGTTGACCGATGAGTTGCTTCGTGAGTCGGTGCTGCTGAACTGAAGCTCGAAGAAGCTCTCGTTCGAGTTCTGCTGCTTGAATATTTCATCGTAGGCTTTCATGTTGACATAACCGTGATGTACCTCATCCACTGTATTCTTGTACATGAAGTCAAGACCTGCGCTACGTCCGAACGAAGGTGCATTAACCCATGAAATATAATTGTCGCGGTTGGCCATTGGAGAATTCCTCTGCTCCTCGTCAAACTGGTCGCCCAGTTTGCATATAGCCTTGTCGGCATACTCAATAGCAGCAGTATAGAATGGTGCAGGATCCTGCTGTGTCATTGATGCTTCCAAAGCCTCGATGTCAGCCTTCATCTCTTCGATATCAGCCCTGATCTCATCCAATCTCTGATTATAGTATTCAATCTTCTGAGGATCCTGTTCCTCAGCAATCAGGTTGTTGTATTTCTCAATACTGTCATTCTCGAATTTAGGCAGTTTCGCCTCGAGCTTTGTCTTTTTGTTCTTAACGTCCTCGTAGCCGGATTCTGTCATACTCGCACGCCAGAGATACATGTCAGCCAACAGACAGTTGATAGTACCGTTGGTTATCAAACCCTTGGTGTCCTGATTGCTGGTGAACCTGTTGCGTGCCTGGTTTTCCACACTCCTGACATCCTTTATAAGCTCGTCAATCACTGTAAGTCCAGGCATCTGCTCGAAATACTCAACCTCGGTATCAGTGTTTACAACCTTGGTTGTGTAGGGTACGTTCTTGAATGCACGTACCAGATAGAAATACGAGAGAGCACGCATAGTAACCATCTCGGCCTTCATCTGTTTCCATTCAGATGCAGTGAACTGCTTGTCCTTCTCCAGGACCTCGTCACCATGCTGGATTACCTTGTTGCAATAGCCAATAACCGAATATATGCCGCTCCAGTCGTAAATTGACCAGGTAGTATCAATGTCAGCCTGAATTATATTGCGGTACAGGTCACGGTTGCCCTGGCTACTGCTTATTACAGTGTTCTGTTTATAAGCATCGCTGCGCAGGTCACCCCATATTATCAGCTTCTCGACCTGGGATGCCAGTTGCTTGTATGTGGCATAGCGCACGCCTTCCAAGTCTCGCTTGTCTTCCCAGAATGTCTCCTCGGTAATCTTGTCCTGAGGATAGACTGTCAGAAAATCGTTACATGATGCAAAAGCTCCAGATAACAATACTGCCAGGGAAGATACTTTTATGATATTATTAAATTTTTTCATTGTCTTCATGTATTAGAAACCAAGATTTACACTACATGTAAATGATCTTGAACGTGGAACTTTTGCATTGTCGATTGCAGGATTGAAACCATTTGGACTAACCTCGGGATCAACACCTGTATAGCTGCTGAAGCAGGCAATGTTGTTGATTGAAGCAGAAAGTCCCAGAACCTTGACGCCGCATTTCTTCAGGAAGTTGATCTTCTTTGGATCGAAATCATACTTGAACTGAATATACTGGATACGCAGGAAATCTCCGCTTTCAACATACCTGTCACTTGGCAGGGAGTTGTAGCTCTGAACACCAGTACCATAGTAGTTGATGGCACGTGGCATTTGTGTGATATCACCGTTCTTGCGCCAACGCCATGTAGTTGCGTATGACTGGTTGTTGTTGTCATGCATGCTCTCGTATGTAGCACGTGCATTGTTGATGACCATGCTGCCCACACGGAAGTTCAAGCCTACGTTCATACTGAACTTGCCATAGAACAGTGTGAAGCCGCCACCACCAAAGAACTTGGGATTTGAATTGCCCAGATAGACCATGTCATAGCGGTCAATCTGACCGTCATGGTTTATGTCTTCGTAAATAGCGTCACCACCGCTGAACTGGTATCGTGTACCGCCATCGTTGTTGTATACATAATACATAGGCAACGGGTTGCCCTTTTGGTCGGTAAGCATGTTGCCGGCCTTGTCATAGGCGATAGGACAGGTGTTGTTCTCGCCACGGCGCTGTGCAGCAGCTGCGGTGTTGGTAGGATTATAGTATTCCCACTCCTTCTTGTCCTCATTGTATCTTGCGTTGTTGTAACCTGTTGGTGTCCAACCGTTCTTGACAAGCTCGTTAAACTCCATATAGTTGTTTGCACGCCTTGTCTCTGAACCGTTCTGCAGGGTCTCGTTGTAACCATAGCTGGTCCAGCTGTTCAGGTCATATCCGTTATGCTCATAGTCGTAACGGTATACACCCTTATAGTGCAGACCGTAGATAGAACCCAGGGCATTGCCGATCTGTACACGCCTGTTCCAAGACTGGTTTGTAGGCTGCCAGCTCTCCGAACCGTTTACAGATTCCAGATACAGGCTGTTCAATTCCTCGATTTCATTAAAGTTCTGCGAGAAGTTGAGACGTGCCTTCATGCTGAACTTGCCGACCTTTGCAAACTTGGCTGTCGAGATATTCAATTCCCAACCCTTGTTGTACATCTGGCCACCGTTGATCATCGCCAGTGACGAGAATCCGTTGGCACTTGGTATACGGATATTGCTGATAAGCAGATCCTTTGTGCGCTTGCCGTAGATTTCCAGCTCGGCAGTAATCAGGTCATCCAGGAATCCAATGTTGAAACCAATGTTCCATATTGTACTTCTTTCCCACTTGATGCTTTGCAATGAGAGGTTCTCGGGAACGATAACGTCATGACCGTTGTACTTGCCGGACGAACCATAGCGGTTATACTGGTTGTTGCTACCGATGTTGCCATTACCGTATATACCGATTGTAGGACGTATTGCCAGCATGGACAGCCATTTCTTGGACCACTTCATCCAGTCCTCGTCGGAAATGTTCCAACGTGCAGCAAAGTACGGGAAGGTTCCGTATTTGTTACCTGAACCAAAGTTGGTGCTACCGTCAATACGTACACTTGCGTCCAGGTTATACTTTGACTTGTACGAGTAGTGAGCCTGGAAATAGAAGCTCTGTCCGCGCCATGTACCGTTACCGGCACTTGCACCTGTCAGCATACCGTCCGAGGTCGGATCTGTAACACCGTCAGGAAGGTTCCACTTGCTCACATACTGGCTGTTACTGTTACCTGTATGCATCTCGAAACGTGCCAGACCGCTCAGACTGTGGTCCTTGTTCTTGAATGCACTGTAGAAGCGCAGGTCATGACGTGTCGAGAACTGTAATGACTTGTATTCGCTGTTGGATACATAGTTACGGTTGTTGGAACCCAGGCCGTTTGTATTGTCGCCGCCATATACCCAAGGCATATTTGTCAGGTATGACGGTGTGAATGACTCATCACTCTTGTTGTAGATGTCCAGCTGAACGTCAGCAACATAGTTCAGACGCCACTGGTCGCTCTCCTTGCCAAGAAGCTTGTATTCCAGCGAGAACTGCGGATGCAGGTCATATGTTTTCTGCCTGTCGTTGCAGTAGTTGGCATATGCAATGGGGTTACCGTTGCTGAACATGTCACGCAACTCCCATGAAGTATATGAGCCAGTATTGTCAAGACGTGTAGCAGAGCCGGCACCCAGATTTGCTGCCACTGGAAGCATGTTGAAGTAATTGTTTGTCTGAGCATAGATCTGGTTACCGTATTCATCAGTAATCGGGTTACCATATTCATCAACCATGCCCTGCCACTCATATATGCTCATATTGGGCATTGCCTTGTAGGCTTTTGCATTTGCAGTGTTTGCAACGCTGTTGTTGTGACGTGTCGAGAACGTCAGAGGCATGTTCACACTGAACTTGATGCGATCACTGATCCAGTAGTCCAAAGCCGTTGTAGTGCTGAAACGGTTGAAACTCTGGTTAATGTTAGTACCCTGGTTGGTGTCGTAACCTGCACCGATACGGAAAGTAGCCTTTTCACCACCACCGGACAGAGTTACGTAGAAATGATGCTCAGCACCAAACTGATTAACAGCACCGACCCAGTCGGTATTCTTGTTGTAGTTGTTGTAGATGTAATCGTACTTGTTCTTTGGATACTCCAGTTCAGGAATTTCCGTATCCCAACCATTCTTTGGATTGAACAGGGACTCCTTCATATACATAGTGTACTCGTCACCATTCAGCATCCTGTATCCGGATGGCTGCCATGTACCTGTGAACTTGTAGTTGAAGGTAACGCTGGTAGGACCTCTCTTACCACGCTTCAACTTGATCTCGATTACACCGTTCGAACCCTTGGCGCCCCACTTGGCTGCAGCACCGTCCTTCAGGACTGTAATACTCTCGATGTCCTCGGGGTTTACATTCAGAAGGGTAGAGAACTGTTCCTCGTTGTCGAGGTCACCCCAGTCAACACCGTTCATTGCATCCTCGGGAAGTTCCTGGATATGATCGTTTACGACAATCAGGGGCTGTCCGCTACCTGCGTTCAGCGTAGATGTACCGCGCAGACGCATTGTCGTACCAGCACCGGCGTTACCCGAGTTCGCAACAATGTCCAGACCGGCAATCTGTCCCTGCAGCGCCTCGTCTACTGATGTGAATGCCAGACCATCCAAATCTGCCATGTCAAATTTCTGTACGGCACCTGCAAACTCGCGTGCAGGAATGTCAAGGCCGGTAGTTGCTGCCATCTTCTTGGCAGTAACCTGTACCTCCTTTATGGTCTTTACGTTGTCCTGCAGGGTAATCTTGAATACAGTCTTACCTGCCAGGGGAATAACAGCGGTCTTCATACCGATATAGGAAATGACCAGATTGTTCTTCCTGTCCTTGATAGACATGGTAAAGTTACCATTGAAGTCAGTAACACAGGCGTTTACAGTACGGTTATTCTTGTCGACCTCCTTTACGTTGGCGCCGATGATAACGTCTATAGCATCCGATACAGTACCGGAAATACGCGTCTGTGCATTTGCGGGAAGTGCCATCATTGCCACTCCCACAAGCAGAAACATTTTTATTATTTTATTCATGGTAATAGTATTTATCGGATTTTGAATTTCTCAATGTAGTTACACAGTCTTGCCTCTGTTGAGAAATCTGGCCTCTCGGGCATAAGGAAGCCGTCTATCATGTGAACGACGGCATAGTTGCTGCCATCGACAGTTATGCCATTTAATGACACAGCCTTCTTTACGCGTTGGCTGCAACTGCGGTCACATGTCATAATGTTCCTTACATTATGTATATTTCCATTAACGGTAACCTCAGGTACGGTTTCTGAGTATCCGCTGTCCTTCTTGGTAGAAACATAGAGCACTCCGTTCTGACGCTTTACATACAGCTTTGTGAAGACGTTGTGCTGATTGTCAAAGCTGTTCGAGATCATCTCATAGTCATGGTTGGACTTATCTGCGAAAACACTGTTGTCGGCAAAATGCAGACGGACAAAGTTAGTCAGCCATACAATATTAGCCTGGAGACGGAGTGAATCCTCCCTGTGGATCAAGTTTCCTTCATCATCCTTTTCACAGTTGTCAAAGTCATTGATGATATCCTCCCAAGTCGGGAACTGATGCTCACCCTTTTCGTCAGTATAAGTGTATGCGTATGCATTGTCCATTGCTTCGTTTGTCGGAGCGAATATGGTGTAATTGTAGTTCTGCCAGAAACTTACGTTGTAATCAACTCCCTGCTTGTCTTCGAATGTCGAATATTTTGCGATGGCAGCAGTCAGCTGTTTTCTCTGTGCTGCATTGTTGATATCATATTTTGTTTCGTCAACCAGACCGGATTTCTTGATAACCTGATCAAGGTCAATGCCGGGATGGTCACAGATCTCGTAGAACTTCTGATATGGATTGTTTTCGGCAGCGCCTTCTGCTTCGGACTGCTGACTGCCGCTGAATCCACGAGGAACATTGGACAATACACTCCATACAGAACGTGCCGCAGGAATCAATGGGGCATTCATCGTGAACGTGTATCCGTTCTTGTAGTCACCGAATGCCTGTACCTTTGCACAAAGTACGCCCTGGCTGTAGGCAGCATCGTCAAGTGGATCCTCAACCTCAAACTCACGCTGGTTTTCAAGTTGGAATCCTCCCTGAGCGGCAACTACCTGGCCATTGTCGCGGATAACCCTGATTCCCATTCCGTTCTTTGACAGGTAGAACTCGTCTTCTGCTTCGTTGATAAATGGAACCAGGCGTCCGTTGTTGTTATAATAGTCTGTGCCCAATGTCTCGTGTACGATAGTGTTATGTTCCAGCATCTGGCGCAGGCGGTTCACGATCTCGCCCTGTGTTACGCCTTGCAATGTCTGGTTTTTGCCGATAACACCGGCATTGACGTCGTAATTGGAAAGTACATACCATGTGATGCTTGGGTCCTCCTCATCCTTCTGAGTCTTGGCAGAGCCGTTTACAAACGGGAAATTTCCCTTACCTGTATACAGCATGCGCATTACACGTCCTAATCCGTTGGAAGAGAAGCTCATGGGATCATAGTTATACTTCAATGCCTTGTCAGTAGGCAGGAAGAACGTGAAGCAGCTTTTCATGGCCTTCAGGTATGCATAATAGTTTATACCCATGATAGCATTGCTTCCCAGGTCCTTGTCCGAGTAGATTGACCAATACATGATCTTGTTGTCAGATGCCTTCTTGATAAATGCAGGTGTGGCAACACAGTCAAAGTCCGAAGGAGTATATACATTATTCATTATATATACGGGACCGTTACATGCAAGTTTAACGGTATGGATATTACCTCCATCGCTTTCCATCCTGGTATCTTCCTCGCTGAAGATGTCCTCCTGTGAGTCAGCCTCACTCAGCTTCAGCATCTTCGAAGGTACTGATTCGACGAAACTCTTGAACATACCATGGTTGATGATTTTTGCCATGTTCGTCAATGGAATCTGGTCAATATCATCAAACAGCTTGTTCAGACCCTCTTCGTCCGTGCCATATTCAGCAGGGTTGTACGGGTCCTTGGTATATTCCTCGATCAGGACACGTCCGCCACCATCCTGGAAATACTTGAGCATCGAATTGTCGCTGGGAACAAAAAGTGCGCCCAAATCCTGAGTTGCATTTTTTCCGTATGGGAAATATGCGTTCCATCCCGGATCGAATTTCAGGATGGCAAGTCCGTCGTTGGCAAACAGGCGTCCCTTCCAGTCCTTGCGTATCTCACGGTTATAGGACGATGTGGAACCATACGAGCGTTCAGAATAATAGCGCTTCACATACAGTGTATCTGTCTCCTTGAATTCAGGATGCAGCTGGCGGTACTGGCGTGCCAGTTCTGTGCTGTGGAAAGGAACAGAGAAGCGCTCCATTATATGGCTGAAGATGTTCGTCTCCCCATTGGTGCGGATAATTTCCGACATATTGGCAAGCGGCACCAGTGGCTTGGCGGTATATTCGAGATATCCGTTCTGACAGACAATGTCCGCGCTGTCAAGCTTGGCGTCATAGATGTGTACGTCGCCCGTTGAACGTGTCTCTCCGTTCATCAGGATACGGAAATCGTTATCCGTAATCTGATTCCTGGACATGTATTCGTTTGTGAAGTGAATCATCATGGACTGAGAACTGTCCTGAGACATCAGGATCTTGCTCTCAGGTGTGTAGATCACTCCGTTCTTGATTCGTGCCCACTGGTCGACTTCAGGATGGTTGCTCTCGCCTACAGGCTGCTTCTGCTTTGCTTCGGACCATCTTGTCTGGAACAAATCAGAAATAGCTACCAATGAAATTGTGTCAGTCGGAGCAGCCTTTGTCATGTGACGCAGGGTTTCTCCTCGTGTCGGTTTGATTCCAGTGCTGCTTGCCAGATTTTCCATGACAATGGCATTCGGCAGCATACTGGTATTCAGGAGGAGCAGCTTTTGCGCCTTGGACAGATACTCATAGCATGTTGCATTGTGCCAGGGGTTACTTGCCGGCAACTGTGCATTTGCCTGGAAAAATGCCTTCCATGCATCATCATCTGCTGCGAATACTGTTCTGGAACCTGTTCTCTTCAGGATCTCAACCAGCTCAGGTGTTTCGCCCTCTTGTAGGCCGGAGTTCAACTCCGGATCAGCAATCAGCCTGAGATAGTACTCGTGGTTTTGGCTGCTTACGAGGGTTTCGTAGATGCTTTCGTTCAGATACGAGGGTTTCACCTCGTCCAGTTCATAGTCATCACTACATCCAGCGAAAGTCCCGCCGAGAGCCAAGAGACACACGACAGCTGTAGTGTGCTTGCTCCATTTGTTTAAACGGTTTCTCATACGCTTAGTTTTAGTTTATTGTTGTTTTTTTACATTTTACGCACTTGGTGTAAGCAAATTTAAGTTTTTTTCTAACAAAAAACGTAAAGACATTAACATTAGCATCTCCCGTTTAAGAGAAATTAACAAATAAAATGCAAAAGAAAGGTTAACTCCAATTATTGGATGTGCAAAGTCGATGTGTCAATTGGACACTTTATGTCATCGGTAGCAGGTTCCGGCAGTACTGCTACCGAGTCGATTGCAAGAGTATCGGTTGCCGTGGTGTCAGGTTCCTCAAAATCAATGTCATAGCCTGTTGTGCCGTCAAAGCGGCGCTTGTATTTCGAGAAAGCGGGATCGGACAGCACTTTTCCGATGAATTCTCCAAAGACAGGAAGCGCTGTCCTGCTTCCCTGACCCAGTTTTCCGCTGCGGAAATGTATACAACGATATTCACCTCCTACCCAGACGCCGCCAACCAGTTTTGGCGATACCCCCACGAACCATGCATCCGAGTGGTTGTTGCTGGTTCCTGTCTTGCCGCCGAATTCCGTACTGCCTGTGAATTTGCCGACCCATGACCATAGCGAGCTGATTGTTCCGCCTTCTCCCTTCATGCCGCCCTGCAACATCGTTTTCATCATATCTGCAGATTCTGCTGGAATAGCCCTCTCGTTTGTCAGCCTGGATTCGTATATCACGTTGCCGTTGTGATCCTCGATTCTCGAAATCATTATCGGCATGTTGTATATTCCGTCATCAACAACTGTACAGTAAGAGTTTACCAGTTCCATAAGGGTTACATCACTGCTGCCGAGACTTAGTGACGGTGTCTCGTTCAGCGGACTTTGGATGCCCATCCTGTGTGCCGTTTCTGCAATGTTGTGTATTCCTACTTTCATACCGGTTTTTACGGCAATGGTATTTATGCTCTTCGCAAAAGCCCTTTTCAGGGTATAGCTTCTGTTCGTGTATATGCCGTCTGCGTTATGGGGAGCCCATGTCGTAGGATTTCCGTTGGCATCGGTGTCCTGATACGAGATATAGCTGTCCGTTTCCGTACTGTTTGGTGTCATTCCCTGATTCATGGCTTCGGTATACACAAACAGCTTGAAGGTTGATCCCGCCTGCCTCTGGGCAGTCACTTTGTCGTACTTCCATGAGCCGAAATCAATGTCTCCGACCCATGCCTTCACCTCACGGGTATCAGGTTCCATCGCTACAAGGCCGCAATGCATGAACCTGACCATGTAGCGTATGGAGTCCAGAGTGCTCATGGTCTTCTCAATCTTGCCTCCGTACGAAAACAGTTTGACTTTATGCGGTCTGTTCAAATCTGCTTCTATGCTGTCTTTGTTGTCAAGATATTTCGCGGACAGATATTTGTATCTGCCGGTCTTCTTGGCAATGTCCATTATAAAGTCGGGAAGTTCACGGCCTGCCTCGTCGACCCATGGTGCTGATTTGCCCCAGTGTCCGTCAAAACTGCCTTGGATTCGCTTCATCTGGTTCAGGCATGCCTCTTCGGCATATTTCTGCATACGCGAGTCTATTGTCGTGTAGATCTTTAGCCCGTCAGCGTATATGTCCAGCTTGGTCTCCTCGTCGCAGCCCGATATCTCACCCATTTCACAGAGCTTGTCTATGTAACTGACCAGAGCCTGCCTGAAATAAGGCGCTATCCCGTCATACGTGCTTTCCAGTCCCTGCTCCTTCAAGGTGATCGGAGTGCTTTTCAGGCTGTCCAGAACCTGCTGTGTTGCAACTTTCCCGTCAATTGTGATTACGTTATGGTCAAACGCATTCTGCAGGACCACGTTACGTCGTTCCAGGCTCTTACCAGGGTTGATTATGGGGTTGTATGTGCTGGTCGCCTTCAATAGTCCAACCAGTGTCGCCGCCTGCTCCCATGTTATCTTGTCAGGTGTCGTGCTAAAGTATTTCTTTGATGCTGTCTTGATGCCGAAAGCACAGCTTCCGAAGTCTACGGTGTTGAAATACATTGTCAAGATTTCTTCCTTGTTATAGACCATCTCCAGCTTCGTTGCCACTATCCATTCCTTTGCCTTGACGACCAATATCTTCAGTCCAGGAATCTTTCCGAACAGACCTGTGCTGTATTGCGTCCTTACACGGAACAGGTTTTTTGCCAGTTGCTGCGTTATCGTGCTTGCACCTCGTGCACGTCCCCTGGTCATGTCCTTAACTGCTGCCAGCAGTCCGGTATAGTCTATTCCGTGGTGTTGGTAGAAACGCTCATCCTCGGTACTTATCAGAGTAGCAACCAGTTTTGGGGAAATCTCGTCGTAAGTTACCGGCGTACGCAGTTCGTTGAAATATTTCCCCATCAGTACCCCGTCAGCGCTGTAGACCTCGCTTGCCACATTCAACGGGGGATTCATAATATCCGAGAAACCCGGTGAACGCCCGAACAACCACAGGAAATTGCAGTCCACGGCAAGCAGGAACAGCACTATTGATACAATGAATGTTGCAGTCCGGACAACTATTTTCCTGTACCATGGGCCAGAGTATATCTTTCTCCTGTTTTCATTTAAGGATTTCCAAAAGGCTTTCAGCGGTTTCATATTTGGATTATATATTCTCGTTAATTAATGACCATATATTCTCTATATCATCGGGATGGAACCAATGTATGTCCTTGTCGTGCATGAACCATGTCATTTGCTTCTTCGCATACACGCGTGTGTTCTTTTTTAGTCTCTCTGTAGCCATCGTCAGTTCCCATTCCCCATCGATTACCTTGAACATCTCCTTGTATCCAACGGTATTCAGTGCATTCAACTCACGTTTGGGATACAGTAGCGACGCCTCGTGCAGGAGACCGGCATTAATCATCCCGTCCACACGGGCATTAATTCTTGCAAACAGTTCCTCGCGAGGTCTCTGCAACCCGATCTTTAGTATACGGAAAGGCCTTTCGGTAGTGCTTGCTTCCGTTCCGTCGCTTCGCAATGTCCTGCGAGTCAGGAAGCTTGAGTACGGCCTGCCTGTGGAATAGCACACCTCCAGTGCATGCACGACCCTTTTGCCGTTCTTGCGGTCAACCGTCTCGTAATGGTCAGGATCCAGTAATCTCAGTTCCTCCAGCAAAGGCTCCAGGCCTTCATGTTCCAGTCTTTCTTTTAATTGGCAGCGGATTTCCTCACTGACCCTTGGAATATCGTCAATGCCATTGCACACGGCATCAATATACATCATGCTGCCGCCAGAAAGCAGCAGGGCATTATGCTTATAGAACAACTCAGCCGTAAGCGTCAGTACATCCTGTTCGTACCTGGCGGCACTGTAATACTCCTCCAGGTCCAGCATACCGGTAAAATAATGCTTGGCACGTGCCAGCTGTTCTTCGGTCGGAGAGGCTGTCCCGATGCTCATACCCCTGTAGATCTGGCGCGAGTCACAGTTCAGTACAGGACATTTCATCCTTTCTGCCAGCTGAAGTGTAAGTTCCGTCTTACCTACGGCTGTGGGGCCAACTATGACAACCAGCAGCGGTTTCATTACATCTGTTCGTAGTTCGGGAATTGTCCTACCTGATAAATCCACGTTTGCTGGTACGGATAAACTCCAGGATATATGCTATCTCTGGACTGTTAGGCTGTTCGGTCTCAACACGTTCCAGCAAATCCTTCAGCAATCCCGTACCCTGCAGAATCGTCTGATATGCCTTGTGTATCGTGTCGATTGTATCCCTGTCAAATCCCCGGCGGCGCAATCCCACGGTATTCAGACCGCAGAAAGCAGCAGGGTCACGGGCAATCATGGAGTAGGGCAGTATGTCCTGTGACGTGCGCGTGCCTCCACCTATCATGCAGTAGCTACCGATACGGCAGAACTGGTGTACCAGCACGTTTGCAGAAATAATAGCCTTGTCATCCACGATAACCTCACCTGCCAGTTTCGTTCCGTTGCCTATGATACATTCATCGCCTATGATACAGTCGTGGGCGATGTGTACTCCTTCCATCAGAAGATTCCTGCTGCCCACTACGGTCCTGTCCTTTGCAGCAGTTCCCCTGTTGATAGTAACATTCTCGCGTATGGTGTTGTTGTCGCCTACCTCCGCAGTCGTCTCCTCTCCCACAAATTTCAGGTCCTGGGGAACAGCGCCTATTACTGCGCCGGGAAATACGGTGTTACCTTTGCCGATGCGTGCTCCGTACAGGACTGTCACGCTATTCATCAGCTTGTTGTTGTCTCCTATCACGACATTCCTGTCAATGTAGCAGAAAGGACCGATCTCGCAGTTATCACCTATCTTTGCCTCGGGATGAATGTATGCTAATGGACTAATCATGTAATTTAGTGTTTTTACGGGTAACGATTATATCAGTTTTCTCAGTTTTCGGGCAAATATGTTGTTTATCGTATGACCGGGCTTTGTTGCCACGATATGCCCTTTTATAGGCATGCCAACCAGTGACAGGTCACCGATCAGGTCAAGCAGTTTGTGGCGTGCAGGTTCGTTTTCCCAAACCAGTGGTTTATACTGCATATAGCCCAGTTCAGTTGCATCATAATGTCCCACACCGGTCAGCTGACACAGCTTGTCCATGTTCTCCTGCGATGTCTCGGTCTCATATATGACAATGGCATTCTCCAAGTCGCCGCCCTTGATAAGTCCAAGGTTCAGCAGAGGCTGTATGTCACGGACGAATACGAATGTACGTGCACTGGCTATTTCACGTGCAAAGTCCTTCATGCTGCTCAGGCTTGCCGTCTGCATGGGAAGCAGTTCGCTGTTGAAATCAATGGTCACCGTCAGGCGGAAATCCTTTGCAGGCAGTACAGATACAGTCGATCCAGTCTCATCGTCACGAACCTCCATGGGCTCCTTTATTTCCAGGCATTTCTTCTCCATGTCCTGTGCCGTCAGGCCGACCTTGCGCAGGTTGGTTATATAAGGCTCGGCACTACCGTCCAAAATAGGGAATTCAGGTCCGTTTACCTCGATCAGGACATTGTCAACGCCGGCAGAATACAATGCACTCAGGGCATGTTCCACCGTACTGCAGCGAAACTGCCCGTTTCCCAGTACTGTGCCTCGGGTCGTGTCAATTACGTTTTCTGCCAATGCATCCAATACGGGCCTGCCCACCATGTCGGTCCGGCATATCTTATATCCGTGCCCTGCTGGCGCAGGCAGGAACGTCACGGTCATTTCCAGACCGGTGTGCAGTCCCTTTCCTGAAAGCGAGAATCCCCTTGACAGTGTCAGTTGTTTCATGTCATTCCTTGTTTAATTCCTTTTTCAGAGCCTCAATCTCCTTCTTCATGCTGTTCAGTTCCGCCCACATGTCAGGCAGTTGCTTGACTACAGCCTGAGCCCTCCACCAGCGGCGCTGATCTATTGCAGGTGTGCCCATCAGCATCTGCCCGGGCTTTTTCACCGTGTTTGGTATGCCGGACTGTGCCCCTACAAGGGTTTTGTCGGCAATAGTACACTGGCCAGCAACACCTACCTGGCCGCCAAACATACACCACTCACCGACCTTCGTCGTTCCGGCTATTCCCACTTGGGCAGACATTACGGTGTGGGAACCTATTTCGTTGTTATGTCCTATCTGTACCAGGTTATCCAGCTTTACGCCGCTGTGAATCACCGTAGCACCCATCACAGCACGGTCCACGCAGGTATTGGCTCCTATCTCCACATCATCCTCGATGATGGCAATGCCAATCTGTGGTATCTTCTCATAGCCGTTTTCCGTTTGCTGGAATCCGAATCCGTCAGCACCTATCACGCAGCCTGCATGCAGTATGCAGCGCCTGCCCACACGGCAGTCGTGATATACTACGGCGTTGGAATATATCTCGGTGTTTTCGCCTACCGAAGCATTAGCTCCGACAGTGGCATGAGGATGCAGTACGCACCCGTCACCGATCCTTGCACCGGGACCTATCGCCACGAATGGAGCCAAATAGACATCCTTGCCTATTGTTGCCGTAGAATCTACAAATGCCAGTTCTGATATACCCACTTTCCTAGGCTTCATGCTCTCGTATACCTGCAGCAGCTTGGTTACCGCCCCGCGTGCATCGGCAACCTTGATCAGTGTAGCACTGACATCCTGCCTAGGCTCGATATTGCTGTTCACCAGAACAATGCTGCTCTGTGTAGAATAGAGATAGTTCTCGTATTTGTCGTTGTACAGGAAACTTATGCACCCCGGCCTGCCTTCCTCAATTTTGGCAAAATCGTTTACCTTGACCTGCGGGTCACCTGTAATCGTACCTCCTACGAGGTCTGCTATCATTTGTGCGCTGAATTCCATCATCAATTATTATAAAGCCAGTTTTGCCAGTTCGCAAGCCATCTGCTGCTGCATTTCCCTTGCCTTTTCTCCGGCTACTGCTGCAAAGTTAGGGGTATTGTCTGCGTATATTATTGCACGGCTGTTGTTTACAATCAGTCCGCAATCCCTGTTCATTCCGTACTTGCAAACCTCCTCAAGGCTGCCTCCCTGTGCACCGATGCCGGGCACCAGCAGGAAATTCTTGGGTACAATCTTGCGGATTGCCTCGAAAGCCTTGCCCTGAGTAGCACCGACCACATACATCATCCTCGTGTCATCTGCCCACTCCTGGCTTCTGCGCAGTACGCGCTCGTACAGCGGCATTACCTCGGTGTCAGGTCCCTGGCCCTCCGTGTCCCTTGTGCGCAGCAGTTGGAAATCATGGCTGCCCTTGTTGCTTGTCAATGCCAGCAGTATCACCCAGTGCGTCTTGCCCTCTTTGCCCTCTGTCAGGAAAGGCTTGACACTGTCCTCACCCATATACGGTGCAACAGTCACGGCATCCAGATTATATTCATCAAAGAAAGTCCTGGCATACAATGCACTGGTGTTGCCTATGTCGCCGCGCTTGGCGTCTGCAATGATAAACTGGTCGGGGTAATTCTGCTGAAGATACCTTACCGTCTTTTCGAAAGCCATTATCCCCTTTACGCCAAATGCCTCGTAGAAAGCAAGGTTCGGCTTGTAAGCAATGCAATAAGGCGCAGTTGCATCGATGATAGCCTTGTTGAAAGCAAAGATTGGATCCTCTTCTTTCAGCAGATGTCCGGGAATCTTCTTTATATCCGTGTCCAAACCTACGCACAGGAAGGATTTCTTCGCAAATATGTTCCTGATAAGTTCTTCTTTTGTCATGGTATTTCAGAATTAAGTTATATTACTCCTACAGTTCGCTCTCCTTCATCCTCTCGGCATTCTCCGCAACAATCAGATGATCTATACAGTCCTGGATGTCACCGTCCATGAATGCAGGCAGGTTGTAGATAGTGTAGCCTATGCGGTGATCCGTCACACGCCCCTGGGGGTAGTTGTAAGTGCGGATCTTTGCAGAGCGGTCACCCGTTGATACCATTGTCTTGCGACGGCTTGCTATATCATCCAGGTATTTCTGATGCTCCTTGTCGTAGATGAAAGTACGCAGACGCGCCAGTGCACGCTCCTTGTTCTTCGGCTGATCGCGAGTTTCCGTACACTCGACAAGGATTTCCTCATCCTCGTTGGTGAAGGGGTTGCGCCAGATGTAACGGGCACGTACACCCGATTCAACCTTGTTCACATTCTGGCCACCGGCACCTGACGAGCGGAAAGTATCCCATTTTATTGCACCCTCGTTAATCTCAACGTCAAATTCCTCGGCCTCGGGCAGAATCGCAACTGTTGCTGCGCTGGTATGTACACGTCCCTGTGTCTCCGTTACGGGAACACGCTGTACGCGATGGACACCGCTCTCGTATTTCATTATGCCGTAGACACCCTCGCCGGTTACCGTGCATACTATTTCCTTGTAACCGCCCGAACTACCCTCGTTATAGTTCGACACAGTCATCTTCCAGCCCTTGCTCTCAAAGTATTTGCTGTACATGCGGAACAGGTCACCGGCAAACAGTGCAGCCTCGTCACCACCCGTACCGCCACGTATTTCCATTACTATGTTCTTGTCGTCCTCGGGGTCAGCCGGAACCAGCAGCAGCTTTATCTCCTCCTCCAGTTCAGGGATGCGCTGCTCGCTTGCCGCCATTTCCTCGCGCAGCATAGCCTTCATGTCCGCATCATCCTCCATGGCAATCATCTCCTTGGCATCCTCGATATTCTGCAGGCATCCCATATATTCCTTGCGGGCATCCATTATCTTGCCCAGGTCCTTCCATTCCTTGGTAAGCTTCACATACCTTTTCTGGTCAGCAATGACACTGGGGTCGGTTATCAAGGTGGAAACCTCCTCAAACCTGCTTACAAGGCCATCCAGTTTCTCTAATATATCCATGTAGTCACTCCTCGGTATTAGTATTTGAATTCTCCGTACTCACTCCTGATAGTAAGACCCTTCCTACCTTCCTCGATGCGGCCTACGACCTGCGCCTCTATGTTGAAGCTCCTGCTGATTCCTATAACCTTCTCCGCATCCTCCGGAGCAACATATATCTCCATTCTGTGTCCCATGTTGAATACCTTGTACATCTCGGACCAGTCAGTCTTGCTCTCCTCCTGTATTGTGCGGAACAGCGGTGGGATGGGGAACATGTTGTCCTTGATCACATGGCAGTCGTCGCTTACGAAATGCAGCACCTTGGTCTGGGCACCTCCGGTACAGTGTACCATACCGTGAACCTTCGGGCGCATCTCGTCCAGAATCCTCTTGATTACCGGTGCGTATGTGCGGGTCGGGGACAAGACCATTTTACCGGCAGTCAGCGGACAGTCCGCGATCTTGTCGTCCAAGCGCTTCGTACCGCTGTATACCAGTTCCTCCGGAACGGCATGGTCATAGCTTTCAGGATACTTTTCAGCAAGATATTTCGAGAATACGTCGTGACGTGCCGATGTCAGTCCGTTACTGCCCATGCCCCCGTTGTACTCCTTCTCGTATGTTGCCTGTCCAGTGCTCGAAAGACCTACTATGACATCCCCGGGACGGATGTTTGCATTGTCGATTACATCGCTGCGCTTCATGCGGCAGGTCACTGTGCTGTCCACGATTATCGTACGCACCAGGTCGCCCACGTCAGCCGTCTCTCCTCCTGTGCCATATATGCCTATCCCCATATCGCGCATCTCCTGCATCAGTTCGTCTGTGCCGTTTATGATAGCCGAGATGACCTCTCCGGGAATCAGCATCTTGTTACGTCCTATGGTGGATGATACCAGTATGTTGTCCACGGCACCCACACACAGCAGGTCGTCCGTGTTCATTATCAAGGCATCCTGCGCGATTCCCTTCCATACGTTCAGGTCACCGGTCTCCTTCCAGTACATGTAGGCAAGTGACGACTTGGTACCTGCACCGTCGGCATGCATGATGTTGCAATACTCGGGGTCGCCGCCCAGTATATCCGGGATAATCTTGCAAAAAGCCAGGGGGAAAATGCCTTTGTCAATGTTCTTGATGGCGTTGTGCACATCCTCCTTGGCGGCAGACACACCACGCATCATGTAACGCTGATTGTTCATTCTTACGTATCTTTATATATTTGTGCACAAAGATACGAATAATTATTTACAAAGGCGAACGAATAGTTGAGTAATATTGGAATTTATTTCAAATTCCAGAAATTCCATGCAGCCACAGCCTGCAGTTCCAGCATCTCGTAGCCGTTTTTGACAACGGCGCCCATCGCAGCACCGCGTTTCATAAACTCCGTTTCCGTGGGATTATAGATCAAGTCATACAGAAGATGCCTTGTCGTCAGGGCCTCATACGGCAGTTCGGGATAAGTTCCTACTTTGGGAAACATTCCCAGCGGAGTGCAATTTACTACGATGGTATATTCTTCCATCATATCTGGTGTCAACTCGCTGTATGTCAGGCTGTTTTCGTTTGCAGTCCGGCTCACGGACCTCCATTCTATGCCTAGCTTCCCCAGTACATGGCACACTGCTTTGGCAGCGCCGCCCGTTCCCAATACCAAAGCCCTCTTGTGATGCGGCTGCAGCAATGGTTCTATGCTGTTGCGGAAACCAACTATGTCACTGTTGAAACCCTTTAGCCTGAACCCGCGGCCATCCCTTGTGTTTTCTGGTTGTTCGCGATAAATCTTAATCACATTTACCGCACCTGTCTCACGTGCCTCGTCACTCAGCTCGTCCAACAACGGGATAACCGCCTGCTTGTGTGGTATAGTGCAGTTCAGACCCTCCAGTTCCGGGTCTTTCCTCACTATATCCAGCATCATTTGCACATCAGGTATCTCGAAATTCACATATTCGGCATCAATACCCTTTTCGGGAAAGAAACTCTCGTTGAAGAACTTGATGGAAAACGAGTGAGTCAAGGGGTATCCGACAAGCCCGAATCTGCGCATACTACCGGAAACTATTTAACTGTAATATGGAAGCAGCTCTGCTTATTCTCGTGCTTTATGTGGCAGCGGCCCAGTTCGCGCTGGTCACGAAGAACCTCGCTCAATACCCATTTCAATGTGTCATTCTTCACCTCACGCCTGGTCTCTCCGGGATTTGCAACCGTCTGATACCTGTTGTAGCAGATGTCAAATGTGGTACCGTATCTGTGGCATGACTGCTCGCTTGCATTCTGGTTCCTCTGTCTCAGCCTGGCAACATCGTGCTCTGTGCGCAATACGCTGGTGACAATAATCTTGTGCAGAGGTACCCCCTTCACGTACAGGCTGTCCAGGAAATTGTGCGCAATGTCGTTCAGCAGTTCGGCAGCACGCGGGATCAGGTATGGGATACTGCTGTTCATCGCCTTGTCTATGCTGTAGTACGGACTCATGCCAACGTACACCAATTCCTTTTTCCTATGTTCTGCTTCATTACGGTCCTTTACGGGCGAAACTCCCCATTTCATCGCACTTACTATCTGAGTTTCCTGTAAATCAGGGAAACATTCGTCATACGATGAAACCGAGTAAATTGGATGTGGAATAGGTGATTTGACAGGTTCTGCTGTTCTTGTTACAACCGAATCCTCAATTACAATCAGATGCTGCCCGCTGCCTTGCTGCATAGGTCCGCGTACAGCCTTTATGACCAGCAGGACACATACTGTGACGCAAAACAGGCCTATGTAGATGTTTTTCTTTAGTCTTCTCATAATTTTTACGACACAAAGTTAAGGCAAAATGATTGAAATTCCAAAATATTCGTTAACTTTGTGTGCAAATCAATATAAAAATGATAGAGAAGCACATTGTATTGGAGGATGTCGACCCCGTCGTGTTCTATGGTGTTGGCAACGTCAATATCCAGATTGTAAAGGCCCTGTATCCCAAATTGCGCATCGTGGCCCGTGGAAATGTGCTTCACGTCATCGGAGACGAACTGGAGATGTGCGCACTGGAGGAGAACATCCTCAAGTTACAGGCACATTGCCTTAAATACAATAGTCTTACCGAGGAAGATGTCCTGCACATCCTGCGTGGAGAGAAAGCACGTCAGGACGGTGTCGAGGGCGTTGTTGTATACAGCGTTACCGGCAAGCCTATCGCAGCACGTAGCGGCAACCAGCAGCTGCTGGTACAGGCTTTTCAGGAAAATGACATGATCTTTGCTACAGGTCCTGCCGGAAGCGGCAAGACATATATGAGCATTGCCCTTGCTGTCCGGGCCCTCAAAAACAAGCAGATACGCAAGATAATCCTCTCGCGTCCCGCCGTCGAGGCAGGAGAGAAGCTCGGTTTCCTGCCCGGTGACATGAAGGACAAGATTGATCCATACCTGCAGCCCCTCTACGATGCCCTCGAGGACATGATACCAGCACAGAAGTTGCAGGAAATGATAGAGCAGAAGATAATCCAGATAGCACCGCTTGCATTCATGCGTGGACGTACACTCAACGATGCAGTTGTCATTCTGGACGAGGCTCAGAACACCACTATACAGCAAATCAAGATGTTCCTTACCCGTATGGGTATGAATACCAAGATGATAATCACCGGTGATACCACCCAGCTCGATCTTCCACGCGGTGTCAGGAGTGGTTTGACCCACGCATGCCAGGTACTCAAGGACGTACAGGGCATATCCTTCATCCGGATGACCGAACAGGACATTGTCCGTCACAGGCTTGTAACCCGAATAGTAAAAGCATATAACAAATACGAGACAGATGAAAGCACTGACAAGAACTGACCTCAACCTGCCCGGGCAGGTAAGCGTTTATCACGGCAAGGTACGTGATGTGTACAATATCAATGACGACCTCATGGTCATGGTTGCAACGGACCGTATCTCGGCATTCGACGTAATCCTGCCCAAGGGAATACCGTTCAAGGGGCAGTGCCTCAACCAGCTGGCAGCCAGTTTCCTGGATGCAACAGCAGATATTGTACCCAACTGGAAACTCGCCACTCCCGACCCGATGGTTACAGTCGGTCTCAAGGCCGAGGGCTTCCGTGTCGAGATGATTATCCGCGGCTATCTCACAGGCTCTGCCTGGCGCGAGTACAAGAACGGCTGCCGTGAGCTATGCGGTGTTAAACTGCCCGATGGAATGCGTGAAAACCAGCGCTTCCCCGAGCCCATCATCACTCCTACCACCAAGGCCGAGGAAGGTCACGACGAGAACATCTCTGCCGAGGAGATCATCGCCCAGGGCATCGTAAGCAAGGAAGACTGGGAAACAATGTGCCGCTATACCAGAGCCCTTTTCCAGCGCGGTACCGAAATTGCAGCAGGCAAGGGTCTTATCCTCGTTGACACCAAATACGAGTTTGGCAAGCGTGACGGCAAGGTAATCCTCATTGACGAGATCCATACCCCGGACTCATCACGCTATTTCTATGCCCAGGACTACGAGGAGAAATTCCGCAAGGGCGAGCCTCAGAAGCAGCTCTCCAAGGAGTTTGTACGCCAGTGGCTTATCGATCACGACTTCATGAACCGTGAAGGCGATGTAATGCCCGAGATTACTGACGAATATGCTCAAAGCGTCAGCGACTGCTATATCAGGCTATACGAACACATCACGGGCACAACCTTCGTGCCTGCCGATGACGAGGGCGACATTGCAAGACGCATAGAGAAAAACGTAACACAGTGGCTGAACGCCAATAGGTAATCGTGAAATACGGACAGGAGAAAATAAATCCGTACACTCAGGACGGCGAGAAAAAGGAACAGGTCCGGGCCATGTTCGACGGCATAGCTCCCACCTATGACCTCCTGAACCACCTCCTCAGCTTCGGTACAGACCGCGGCTGGCGCCGTAAGAGCGTCGATTCGCTGCGGGAATTTTCTCCACGGTCCATCCTTGACCTGGCATGCGGTACAGGCGATTTCACCTTTCTGGCAGCAAAGCGCCTCAATCCGTCGGAAATCATAGGCTGTGACCTCTCGGAAGGAATGTTGCAGGTAGCCAACATCAAACTTGCCAGGCAATCCCTTCCGCCCGGGCAGAAGGAAAGAATCTCCTTCATCAGGGGCGATGCCCTCAACCTCGATTTCCCCGATAAGCGGTTCGATGCCGTTACCATCGCATACGGAGTCCGCAACTTTCAGGACCTCGAGGCAGGACTCAGGGAGATGTACCGTGTACTGAAGAACGACGGGCACCTGCTCATTGTCGAGCTCTCGACCCCGCAGCATTTCCCGATTCGCCAGCTTTTCAGCCTGTACAGCCGTTTCGTCATGCCCGCAGTAGGATGGCTCTTCAGCCGCGACCGGAAGGCATACACCTATCTGCCAAGGACCATGGAGGCATTTCCGCAGGCCGAGACAGTGTATGACATACTAATCCGCACAGGTTTCAGCCAGGTCCGTTTTCACCGCTTTACCTTCGGACTATGCACGATGTTCCTGGCAACGAAATAGCCCAGTTACAGATATAGAATCATAAACAACCATAAACCCATGAAACGAGCACTATTATTTACACTCATCATCCTGCCTGTATTGGCATTTGCGCAGACAGTAACCCTGCATGTACAGCTGAACGGCAAGACACGCTACCCGGACAATAACCGCTGGTTAGGCGTCCTCAATGTCCAGTGCGCAGACAAGTCACGGCAGGTTACGCTTGAAGCCAAGGATGCAGGCAAGGACGTCAAGGTCACTTTTGGTGACGGTCAGGCAGCAGGCCAGCAGGTAAATGTCACACAGGCATGGAAGCTGCACGGCTATAATCTGGCTGAAATCAAGCAGAATGCATCTGACGACTGGACTGTAGTCTACGATGCAGACAAGGAAAGCGAATATCAGTATCTATGGTTCCATGACGATCCGCAGCCATACCGTATCCCTGCCATCGCAACACTCAGGAACGGTCAGATCCTGGCTGTCAACGATCACCGCCCCTGCGGTTCTGACATAGGCTACGGCCGTGTAGACCAGGTACAGCGCATCGGCAATAAGAAAGGCACCAAGTGGTCACCCGGGCGCTTTATCATCCAGGGCGACTATGACGCCAATGGAGTCCGTGACGACGGCTTTGGCGATCCCGCTATTGTCGTGGACCGCGAAACAGGAACCGTCCTGCTCCTTTGGGTCTGCGGACACACGATATGCTGGTATGGCAATTATCCCGACGGCGAACCTAATCCCGTTGCACGAATCTACAGCCAGGACAACGGCAAGACATGGGGAAATGCCCTCAGCGGCAAGCATCGCCCCGCCCCCCAGGGCTGTATGGCCAGCTGGGACGATATTACCGAACAGTTCTACGGCGTCTTTGCCAAGCGTGGTGAGCCCGAATTCGACCGCTGCCGCGTACAGAGCCTGTTCATAGGCAGCGGCAAGCTTACACAGAGCCGCAGGATCAAGGTCGGCACACACTACCGCGTATATGCACCGGTATGGACCAGGAACAATGGCAATCGCGTCCTGTACACGGACGATTTAGGACAGACATGGAATGTCCTTGGCAGTAAGCAGGAACTCCCATGCCCCGGAGGAGACGAACCCAAGTGCGAGGAATTGCCCGACGGTTCTGTAGTACTTTCCAGCCGCAAAGGTGGTGGCAGATACTTTAATATATACAAATACACCGACGAGCGCACTGCACAAGGCTCATGGTCACAGCCTGTTGACAGCCGTAATGCACAGGACGGTATCGCCTGCGGCGGCAACAGCACCAATGGCGAGATAATGATTGTTACTGCCAGGAACAAGCAGGGCGTCAAGCGTACCTTGGCACTCCAGTCCCTTCCGACCGGCAACCAGCGTACGGACGTCAAGATATACTGGAAGGACATTACCGAGGCATCATCGTACGACAGTCCAATGGCATTTGCCACTGGATGGAACCAGAATCCATATCACGTCAGCCATACAGGCAGTGCATACAGCACCATGACCCTGCAGAAGGACGGCCGCATAGGCTTCTATTACGAGGAGGAGCCCGGTTGGTACTCCATGGTCTACGTGCCACTCAGTATCAGCCAGATAACCAACGGAGAATACAAGTAGCTAACAAACATACCTAATACAATATGAAACGATTTATCTCTATCCTTGCCGTACTGCTGCTGACAGTAGCACAGGTCATGGCCATCGACCTCACAGTCGTAATAGAAGGATCAACCAGCACAAACGCCTCTGTCTATTATGGCGGTGTCAGATACAAGAAAGGTGCTGTAATCAGCGCAGACGATGACTGTGAGCGCAGCGACTTTACACCCAATCTGTGGAGCGGCTATCGTGCCAAGATAACACTGGACCGTGCCGCACAGACCGTAACAGCAACCTATGCAGGCATTATCGAATACTCCACTGCCGATGCCCCCGTATGGTATCAGATCAAGTTCGACAACAGCGGAGCAGCCATTGCCGAACAGGGCGAGGGAGCCGTTCTCAAGACTGTGGCAAGCAATACATCCAGCGACTCACAGCTGTGGCGTTTCGAGAAGATAGGCACTACCAACAACAAGTTCCGTATTATCAGCAAGAGCGGTCTGTACATGTCCCTCACATCCGCATCAAGCGGAACAAAGGTTACAGCCACAGCCACCGACCCCGGTACTACCAACGGAGCATTCAAATACCTCTACAAGACCACGACCAAGGTATACGAGCTTACACGTTACGGTGACACCTCCATGGGTTTCAACCAGTCAGGAGGTGCCGGAACAGGCAAGGATATAGCCCTTTGGACTACCGGCGACGGCGGTAACGCACTCTATTTCTATCCCGTCCAGGAATCCGAGGATATTGACGTAACCGAGTTCAATATTACAGGTGCAACGTCATTTTCCGTTCCCAATCCCCACACCCTGTGGTACAAGACAAGTGCCAAGGCTACAGGCGTAGCCAATCCGTGGATGGAATACGCACTGCCAATCGGTAACGGTGAGCTGGGCGCAATGATCTTCGGCTCCGTATGCCAGGACGAGATACAGTTCAACGAAAAGACCCTGTGGGCAGGCTCTCCGACAATAGGCAGCGGCTACGGCTGCTATCGCAATTTCGGTTCGCTTCTGGCAACCATCCTCAACCGCGATGACGTAGGTGCCGCCACCAAGTACACACGCTATCTCGACATCGAGGAAGGTGTGGCAGGCGTTAATTTCACAGGTACGGACGGAACCCAGTACACACGCCGCTATATTTCCAGTGCCCCCGACCAGGTTATAGCCATCCAGTACAAGGCCACGGGTGACAAGAAGATGAATATGCGCTTCACCCTCAGCCCAGGACAGAGCATCAGTGCCAGCGAGGTAGACTACGACGACGGTATGGGCATCTTTACAGGCAGCCTCAATACTGTCAACTACGCAGCACGCTTCCAGGTAATGACTGCCGACGGCTCAATAACCACCGGCGACAACGGTGTTGATGTCAAGGACGCAACCGAGATTACCGTATACCTCAAGGGAGCAACCAATTTCAACGGCAACGTAGCCGACATCAACCAGTATAGCGACGGACGCACTGCTGCCCAGGTAAGCAAGTCCGTCAAGCAAGCCATTGCAGCAGCTGCACAGAAGGGCTATGACGCCGTTTACGGCGACCATATTGCAGATTTCCGCGCATGGACCGACCGCATGTCCTTCTCAATGGGCCTGAAGACACCTGCCCGTGACACCAAGTCGCTCGTAGACTATTTCAACAACAACAAGACAGCCACGACACTTGCCAACGACGTGCTGTTCCTCGAGGAACTCTACTTTGCATACGGCCGTTATCTGGAAATCAGCAGCAACCGTCTCCCGATTGCAGCCCCCAACAACCTGCAGGGTATATGGAACGACAAGGCCAACGCACCTTGGAACAGCGACATCCATGCCAACATCAACGTGCAGATGAACTACTGGCCTGCCGAGTCTACCAACCTCTCCGAACTGCATGTGCCGTTCCTCAACTACACCATCAAGAACGCACAGGGCGATACATGGAAGAAAGCAGCGACACAATACGGCAATACCACACATGGCTGGACCTTCTTCACCGAGAACAACATCTTTGGCGGAATGTCCACATGGGGCAGCAACTACTTTGTTGCCAACGCATGGAATACCAGCCACCTGTGGCAGCACTGGCGCTATACACAGGACCGCGAGTTCCTCAAGCAGGCATTCCCCGTAATGTGGACAGCAGCCCAGTTCTGGATGGACAGGCTCATCAAGGACCGCACCGTCATGGACGGCACATGGGTAGCCCCGGACGAATATTCGCCCGAGCAGAATGACCATCCCAAGGAAGACGGTACAGCCCACGCCCAGCAGATTATCACATATCTGTTCCAGAATATCCACGATGCAATGGAGGTACTTACCCTCGACGAGGCAGGTATCACACAGGCAGAGCTTGATCAGCTCAACAGCTATCTCCAGGATATCGACAAGGGCCTCGCCATCGAGACCTATACCGGCAAGTGGGGCACACGCAACGGCGTTACCGCCGGTCAGCCCATCCTGCGCGAATGGAAATACGCAACATACGATGTCAGCAACGATGCCAGCCACCGTCACCTCAGCCACCTTATGGCACTGTTCCCACTCGAACAGATCGACAAGGAAAGCGAATATTTCCAGCCCGCACTCAACAGCCTCAATGTCCGTGGCGACGATGCAACAGGATGGTCACTCGGATGGAAAGTCAACCTGTGGGCACGCGCTCTGGACGGCGACCACGCACATACCATTATCAAGAATGCCCTCAAGCACTCTACCAGCTACGGCACAGACCAGTATGCAGGCGGTATCTACTACAACCTGTTCGACAGTCATGCGCCTTTCCAGATCGACGGTAATTTCGGTACCTGCTCAGGCATTGCCGAGATGCTCATGCAGTCGGCACACGACTATATCCACATCATGCCCGCCATCCCCACACAGTGGAAGCAAGGCGAGGTACATGGTATGAAGGCCGTAGGTAACTTTACCGTGGATTTCCAGTGGACCAGCAGCAATTGCACCAGCGCCCGTATCGTAAGCAATGCCGGTGTACCCCTGCGCGTACGCTGCGAACGTGGCAGCAAGGCCCTCAAGGACGCATGGATAGCCGTCAACGGACAGCTCGTCAGCGTAACAGCCGACGAGGTTGGCATCGTAACCATCCCGTGCCAGAAGGGTGATGTCATCGACATCAACTTTGTCCAGGACCCTACAGGTGTCAACACCATAGGCGCAAACCCCTCTGAGGCGGTCGGAACTCAGCCCATATACGACCTCTCCGGCCGTCGCCTCACATCGGCACCCAATGGTCGTATCACAATCCAGGGCGGCAAAAAGTCCTTGGTGAAATAAATATTAGGAAACACACACATACGTGCGTGTGATAGCAGAGATATGCCCCCGAGAGTTAGACAAAAACTTTCGGGTGCATTAGGGATTATAGAATAGGGAATAGAGATTAGAATATCTTTTTTAATGTTTTTTACCGAAAACTTGCATCATATTTGATAAATCTTTAAATTTGCTGACAGAAAAAATAAAAAAAGACGAATATGAGTACAGCAGCATTAACAGGACTGCTCGATTATCTCTATGGCACACTTACGCCGAGCAACATGCGATGGGTTGCTGAACATCTGATAGAGCGAGCTGCAAAAGAGGAGCATACCCCCAAGCCCTACACTATGGATGAAATCAATACCATGCTCGATGTCGCGGAAGAAGAAATTGCCGCAGGACTTGGAACTCCCGACGAAGAGATGTGGGATGAGTTGGATGTGGAACTCGCCCGCCAGAAATAGAAAAAACTACCAAAGGCAGTATGAGGGTTATTTGGCAGGCACCTGCAAAGAAAGGTAGAGATAATATTGCCGACTATGTTTGCCGACAGTTTGGAATTAAGCGAAAGACGCGCTTTCTCCAACAAGTACGTCATACCATAGAAATGTTGCGCCACAGCCCCAACCTTGGTTCCATTGACCCACTATTTGCCGACCGCCCTTTTGCCTATCGCAGCATCATCATCAATGGCTTGAGCAAACTGGTTTATCGCGTTGAGGGTGATGTCATTCATATTGTAGCTTTCTGGGATACTCGTCAAGAGCCTACTACGCAAGCCGGACGGTTGTAAACCGAAAACAGTTTTATAATATTAACCAGTCAACTGATTCTAGTCGTAAGTCAGAAAACTGACAACCAAATTCAGCGAAGTACAGCAGTTACATTGCTAACCCAAGGGGGTGATCCAAGCAAGATGTAACGGTGATCTCACGGACATCTAACGGAGATGTCACGGAGATCTACGCTCTGGGGAGCGTGAACCTACGCACGAGCGAGCGAAGAGCCATGCTCGCGTAAGTTGTTTCGTGCGTCCATAATTCCGTAGCTCCGTATTTACAGACACTCGACCCAAGACTCTGGACGCTTGTCTCATCCATCACACATCCCTCCTCCCTCTTACACAAATCGGCAGGCTTTTTTGTGACCCCGTCTTTTTGGCTCGAGCCAAACGATCAAATGGCATGAGCCAAACGATCAATCGGCTTAAGCCAAACGACAAAATGGCTCTATAGGGAAATGACCTTATGTTAAAAGTTGTGGCGATTTGCCAGCGATGTTTTGACTTTGAAAAAAATATTTGTATATTTACCTTCGCAAAAGTGTGTAAAAACTAAACTAATATACAGATATGAAGCGTATTTCTTTACTTGTGGCTCTGATGGTCCTGATGGGGCTGTGGGGTAGTGCGTGGGCAGGGATTGCCGTTTCGACGAATGTGTCGAATCCCGAGCATGTCTATACGATAAAGAGTGGTAACGGCTATTACTGTAACGGGCAGACTGCTCCGACGCAGACGGAGGCCAACTATGGAAAGTTTGCCTTCTTTGCCGTGGACGGTGTGGATGGTGCGTACAAGATTTACAGCACCACTGCGCAGAGGTGGCTGGGATATTCGGCTAGTTCGTCTTATTCGTCCAGGACCAATTTCGTGACAAACACGTTGCAGACGTCTGCCAAGAATTTCAAGGTTACGGAATACAGTTCGGGTCTGTACCACTGCCAAGATGAGAAATAGGTTGAATACCATACTATGTCTGACGGTAGGCATTTTAATGTCTGCTGTCCGTCTTTATGCGCTGGATGTGAAGGACTTTACTTATTCGCATCTTGGAAAGACGGAAGGAGTCAGTAGTCATCGTATTTTCTCTATATGCCAGTCACCAACAAAAGCACTGTGGTGGTCGTCGATGACAGGAGTGGGTAGGTACAACGGCTTTATGGTGATGAACTATGCCTTAGACGACCATGTGCCGTTTGCCAATCTTGGAGGCAGGGTGATACGCCTTCAGGTAGACTCCGCTGCCATCTATGCTTACGACAACTGGGGTAAAATCTTCCGGTTCAATCCTTACAGGAATGGCTTTGAAAATGTGACAAATGTCCCGGACATGTTGGGGCACGACGTTGCGCTTAACGACCTTTTGGCGGATGGCGAGACGTTGTATCTTGCCATGCACGACGGAGCCTATATGCTGAAAGGCGGACAGTTGACGCAATTGATGCGGGGGCCGTACGTCAATCGTTTCGTGACGGTACGTGGCCGGATATTGTGCTGTACGCGTGACGGTGTGACCGACATGCACGGGCGGCGGCTATTGCCTTACAACACAGAATGTGGCTATTACGACGAGATGTCGGAACGACTGTGGCTTGGTGGATATGAAAACGGGCTTCACCTGATAGCGATGGACGACAGCAACCGCGTGGCGAACGACCGGTTCGTTCCGTTCTCTTCCGATGTGCCAGCCCAGTCGCCCATCCGCAGCATCTGTCCGTACGACGACCATACGATGCTGATAGGTATCGACGGTGCCGGCGTATACCAGACGCGACGCGATGGTCACGGACTTTGCAGTGTGCTGTTTGATGACAGCGAGCAGACAGACTGTGTGCTGCATGGCAACGGAGTCTACGCCGTTGTCGTTGACTCGTGGGGGAACATTGTCGTGGGTACCTATTCGGGTGGTATTGACATTGCCCGCCCAATAGGCAGCACTGTGGCTGTATATAAG